>Ga0115006_10000006_pt1 | contig 104344 bp, 122 predicted proteins | sample ArcOceMetagenome_3_FD_88943 | JGI IMG/M metagenome (GOLD analysis project Ga0115006, IMG submission 88943) | Marine eukaryotic phytoplankton communities from Arctic Ocean - Arctic Ocean- Svalbard ARC20M Metagenome | ecosystem: Environmental > Aquatic > Marine > Oceanic | place: Arctic Ocean...
AAGGTTCTTCGCGTTGCATCGAATTAAACCACATGCTCCACCGCTTGTGCGGGCCCCCGTCAATTCCTTTGAGTTTCACTCTTGCGAGCATACTTCCCAGGCGGGATACTTAACGCGTTAGCTATGACACTGCAGGGGTCAATACCCGCAACATCTAGTATCCATCGTTTACGGCTAGGACTACAGGGGTATCTAATCCCTTTTGCTACCCTAGCTCTCGTCTCTGAGTGTCAGTAATGGCCCAGTATAGCGCTTTCGCAACCGGTGTTCTTCCTTATATCTACGCATTTCACCGCTACACAAGGAATTCCCTATACCTCTACCATACTCGAGTTCAGTAGTTTCTAATGCTTTTCCAGAGTTAAGCTCTAGTCTTTAACACTAGACTTTCTGAACAACCTACAGACGCTTTACGCCCAATGATTCCGGATAACGCTTGCATCCTCCGTATTACCGCGGCTGCTGGCACGGAGTTAGCCGATGCTTATTCCTCAGATACCGTCATTTATTCTTCTCTGAGAAAAGAGGTTTACAACCCACAGGCTTTCATCCCTCACGCGGTATTGCTCCGTCAGACTTTCGTCCATTGCGGAAGATTCCCCACTGCTGCCTCCCGTAGGAGTCTGGGCCGTATCTCAGTCCCAGTGTGGCTGATCGTCCTCTAAAACCAGCTACTGATCGTCGCCTTGGTAAGCCTTTACCTTACCAACAAGCTAATCAGACGCAAGCCCCTCAAAAGGCAAAAAATTATTTCACTCGAAAGCATATGGGGTATTAGCAGCCGTTTCCAACTGTTGTCCCCCTCCTTAAGGTAGGTTCTTACGTGTTACTCACCCGTCCGCCACTAAAACCCGAAGGTTTCCGTTCGACTTGCATGTGTTAAGCATACCGCCAGCGTTCATCCTGAGCCAGGATCAAACTCTCCGTTTGTTCTATTTGAAAATTTTATATTTTTTTATGTTTGGGTTTTATGTTCGGAGGAATTTTTACATTCCTTATGTACACAATGATATAAAAGTTAAAGTAAAAAGTCAACTCTAAAAAAGCTATGAAACAGAAGTTATGGGTTGAAAGAAAAACAAAACAAAGAATAAGGGGTTATAAAAATTCATTTTGTTATACCTATTTAAATACTCTTCTGCCTATACAGAAAATGTATAGCGAAGAGAAAAAAAGTTAAAGTAGTTTAATAATAAATTTTACCGCCGCCCCATTTTTCTGCAGCAGTTTTAGGTTGCATTAAAATATGACCGGAAATTGCAAAAATATCATCATCAGTTAAAGTACGCATACGTGGGAAAATATCAGCACTTCTTATACTCGGATGAAGTTCAGCAATGAACTCAGTTCCATCATAAGTTGTTGGGTTTTTGATATAATCAATTAACCCTTCAATATTGTTACGGACAGGAGTTGCTAAACTAAGAGCTTCGGGATCAAGACCTACATTTGGATTTGTTTTAGTTACTCCACCAACGTGACACTGACCACACGTACTATTAAATAAACGTTTTCCTCTTTTCACTTGCTCGGGACTCAAAACAACACTAACACCGTTAGAATTAAGAGGAACTGTTCTAGTATCTTCGTCTAAATCAATCGCTCTCGCTATGTTGTTGATTGGTAAACCTAAAACTGCTAACCCTAAAACTGATTTTAATAGTATTTTATTTTTTAACATATAATTCAATAGTTATTAAAACTTTTTTTATTTTATTTCCGATTATACACTATGTGTAAGTATTTTTTATGCCAAGAACCAGATTTGAACTGGTGACACGAGGATTTTCAATCCACTGCTCTACCAACTGAGCTATCTCGGCCATGTTATTAATTGTTACTTATTTATATCACTTTTTTTTCATAAGGTCAAGAGCTTATAAAAAAACTATCAATGCTTACTTTTACATTTCTTCTAAAAAGTTCTTTTTAAATGCCTTTTCCACTTTATTTCCCGTGTCAATTGCTTCTAGTGGATCTTTCCGTAATCGGTGTCGTAGGCATAGTGTTATTATTTTTTCGATGTCTTCTGTTGTTACTTCCGTTCTGTTATTGTAAGCTGCAAAGGCCTTTGCTGCCCTGTTTGTAACGATATCGCCTCTTAATCCATCAACATCTAGCTCGCCGCAAATTTGTGATATTTTTACTCGGTATTCCTTATTTAATACCACTTTTTCCAGTGTTTTTTGCGCTGCTATTATTATTTCTTTTAATCGTTCTTGTTCTTGACTATTTTCCTGTAAGCAAGTATCCGGGTCTTTGTCAAAATTACTTCTTTGCTCAACGATTTGTACTCGTAATTCTGGGTCTTTTACTGTCCGTATTTCTGCATGCATACCGAATCGGTCTAAAAGCTGAGGTCTTAGTTCTCCTTCTTCTGGATTTCCTGAACCTACTAAAACAAAGCGTGCTGGGTGCCTTATTGAAATTCCTTCTCTCTCGACTGTATTCCATCCTGATGCTGCAGAATCTAATAAGATATCAACCAAGTGATCATCTAATAGATTTACTTCATCTACATATAAAATGCCTCGGTTTGCTTTTGCTAGTAATCCTGGTTCAAATGCTTTTACACCTTCTGTTAGTGCTTTTTCAATGTCTATTGTTCCACAAACACGATCTTCAGTAGCCCCTAAGGGTAAGTCGATCATCGCTACTTTTTTAAAAGTAGTTTCCGGCGTTTTATCGCTTTCTATTAAATTTCTAACTTCGTCTCCCATTATTTCTGGATCTGTCGGGTGTGAATTATACGGGTCATCTTTCACAACCTCCATTTCTGGTAATAAATCGGCTAATGCCCTTATAGTTGTGGATTTTCCTGTACCACGATCACCCATGATTATAACACCACCTATTTTGGGGTCTATCACATTTAATATAAGAGCTAATTTCATCTCTTCCTGACCGACGATTGCGGTAAACGGAAATACTGGTCGTCCTAGTTTTTTCACAATAACTTTTTATTTATTTTTCTTTTTTAGTCCTGGTACAGCTCTACTCCTAACTTTATTGCTAAAAACCCAGATATTAAAGCAATAACTAAAGCGATGAAAATTTGATTATCATTAAGCATTTAAAAATTTTACCTCTTTTATTTTTCTTTTAATTAAATATACATCTAATCGTACTTTTTTAACCAACAGTTCCTTCTAATTTTAGATTTAAAAGTCGATTTGCTTCTGATGCAAATTCTAATGGTAGTTTACCAAAAACATCTTTACAGAATCCATTTATTATTAATTCGACTGCCTTTTCTATCTTAATCCCACGTTGTAAAAAATAAAAAATTTGCTCTTCACCTATTTTGGAAGTTGATGCCTCATGTTCAATATTAGCTGTTGAGTTTTGTATATCCATATATGGTATTGTATTGGCTCTCGAATTACTTCCAATTAATAGTGAATCACATTGTGAGTAATTTTTGGCTTGCTTTGCTTTGCTAAGGACTTTAACTAAACCTCGATATGTGTTTGTAGAATCACCTGAAGAGATACCTTTTGATATTATGCTACTTTTTGTATTTTCTCCTAGATGTATCATTTTTGTACCTGTATCTGCTTGTTGAAGGTTATTCGTTAATGCAACGGAGTAAAATTCCCCTATAGAGTTTTTTCCTTTCAAGATACAACTTGGGTATTTCCAGGTTAAGGCTGACCCTGTCTCGACTTGTGTCCAAGAAATTTTCGAGTCTTTTCCGATACACAACCCACGTTTTGTCACAAAATTATATATACCTCCCCGTCCTTGTTTATCGCCTGCATACCAATTTTGTACTGTTGAATAACGAATTTCGGCTTTTTCAAAGCAGATTAATTCGACTATTGCTGCATGTAGTTGCTTTGTATCATATTGTGGTGCGGTACAACCTTCTAAGTATGATATGTAAGAATTTTCTTCTGCAATTAATAGTGTTCGTTCAAATTGTCCTGCTTCTATATTATTTATACGAAAATAGGTTGATAGTTCTAAAGGACTTCGTATATTTTTTGGTATATAACAGAACGAACCATCACTAAATACTGCCGCATTCAATGCTGCAAAATAGTTATCTCCAATCGGTACGACGTGCCCTAAAAACTTTTTCACCAATTTTGGGTATTTCCTTATTGCTTCAGATATTGAGCAAAATATAATGCCAGATTTATAAAGGTCTTTTTTGAAAGTTGTTCCTACCGAAATGCTATCGAACACAGCGTCAACAGCAACTTTCGCTTTTCCGTTCGTATTTTCTTTTTTTTCTGTTAGTTCTATCCCTAATTTTTCGAAAGTTGTTACTATGTTCTTTTCAATCCCTTCTTTATTCGTGTCATTTTCTTTTGGTACTGAATAGTATTTAATTTTTTGGTAGTCTATTTCCGAGTACTTTAGAGAGCTCCACTCTGGTGTTTTTAAAGTTTTCCAGTAGTTAAACGCTTTCAGTCGGTATTCCAAAATTTCGATTGGTTCCCTTTTTTTTTCTGATATTAGTCTTATTATCTCGTTATTAAGTCCATTTGGAAATTCTTCTATTTGTATTTTGGTCTTAAAGCCGTACTTGTACTCTTTATTTACAATATTTTTTAGAGTATCCGTTTTTTGTTTGTCGATTTTGTTCATGTTTTTTTTTTATTAGTTTACTATTAAAACCTTCGTTTTTAGTAGGTCGGCACCACTACTTTATTTCATTTTTCTGATATACTATACAAAAATAAATATTTTATTATGAGTTTACTTATTATTGGCGGCACTGGAACTTTAGGACGTCAAATTGTACGGCAATGTCTACTAAATGGTCTTAAAACTAAATGTTTAGTTCGTAACGTAAGAAAAGCTACTTTTTTGAAAGAATGGGGGGCTGAATTGATTTACGGTGACCTTAATTACCCTGATAGTCTTGTAACAGCATTACTTGATGTTAATATTATTATCGATGCTTCAACAGCTAGATTATCAGATTCCTCTAGTGTTATTGATATTGATTGGGTTGGAAAATCTTGTTTAATAGATTTAGCAGCAAGTATTAATGTTCAAAAATATATTTGTTTTTCGAACTTAAATCAGAATAATATAAAATCTCAATTTGATCAGTTTCTTTTAACTTCTACTTTATCTTATACGGTTTTTTACATCCCTGGTTTTTTTCAAGGTCTAATTAATCAGTACGCTGTACCTATTCTTGAGCGTCAAAATATTGTCATCGATCGACCTTCTGAAAAAGTTTCTTATATTGATTCACAAGATGTAGCAAGGTTAGTTCTTGAGAATTTAAATAACAGTGAATTGGCTCGTTCCAGTGTTTTGTTAGAAGGTCAAAATAGCTTTTCAACATTAGATGTCATTAAACTTTGCGAAGATTTTTCTGGTCAAAAAGCAAAATCCATTTTTCTTCCTGCATTTTTTCTTTCGCTTTCAAATACGATTACCAAGTATTTTCAATTTACGTGGAATATTTCCGATCGATTAGCTTTTTCTAATTCCTCATTAAATAAATCTTTCAAGTGCTCAATTTCTAATTCAGATTTATCTTCTGGCTCTTTAGAAAACTATCTTAAAGATTACTTCTCAAAAATTTTAGTCAAGCTAAAGGAAATAAATTATGAAGATGATTTAAAACGTAAAGATTTAACGTTTTAAATATAATACAATTACAACAATATTATATTAATTAATATGGTATTGTTGTAATTTAGATGTATAAAGTCGGGCTGGTGAAAATATTATAAAAACAATTTCAGCCGTGAAACATGTTTTAATCTTTTAGTTTTTATTTGAAGTAATATATTTTTAACACACAAGACATTATAAAAATTAATTTTTGCTTTCTTTTAGGGCTTTAGTAGATGGAACATACGCGACCAATTTTTATAGTTTTTCTTAATTACTAAAAATATTCTTTATTTCAAAACTTCTATTTTAAAAATAGAAGTTTTGAAAACATTTTAATGTTACAAGTTTTGACTACATGCTTGTATTCGCGCTTGCACTTTTTTTAGTTTTTGTGTTATTTCAATTTTTTCAGTATTCGTGTTTACAATTTCTAACTGTTCAGTTAGTGTGTTTAAGTTATCTTGTTCAACCTGTAAATCGATGTCAGTTATTTGTTCGGCACCGTTTACTAAGATGGTTATATCATCTTGTTCAACTTCTGCAAATCCACCAAATAAAACAATAGGTGTCCATTGTTTTTGTATTCGAACTCTCATAACTCCGGTATCTAAGGCTGTTAATAATGGTGCATGCCCTTTTAAAATACCAAGTTGTCCAGTACTACTAGGAAGAATAACCTCATCCACTTTACTATCCCAAACAGTTTTGTCTGGTGCTATAACGCGTATATTTAATGTCATGTTTTATTTATTCTGCCATACTTTTGGCTTTATTTATTGCTTCGTCAATATCTCCAACTAAATAGAAAGCTTGTTCTGGTAAACTATCTAATTCACCTGCTAAAATTAAATTAAACCCTTTTATGCAATCTTCTAACGATACATATTTTCCAGGCGAACCAGTAAAAACCTCTGCCACAAAAAACGGTTGTGAAAGAAATCTTTCGATTTTTCTTGCACGTGCTACTGCTAGTCTATCATCTTCAGATAATTCATCTAACCCTAATATAGCAATAATATCTTGTAATTCTTTGTATCGTTGTAATATTTCTTTAACATTTTGGGCTGTATCATAATGTTCATTTCCGACAATATTCGGTTGTAACATTGTAGACGTAGAATCTAGTGGATCAACGGCCGGATAAATTCCTTTCGAAGCTAACCCTCGTGATAACACGGTTGTTGCGTCTAGATGGGCGAAAGTTGTTGCTGGCGCAGGGTCTGTTAAGTCATCGGCTGGTACATATACGGCTTGTATTGATGTTATTGACCCATCTGTTGTTGATGTAATCCGTTCTTGAAGGCCACCCATTTCAGTTGCTAATGTTGGTTGATAACCTACTGCAGATGGCATACGACCAAGCAAAGCAGATACTTCAGATCCAGCCTGTACGAAACGGAATATGTTGTCGATAAATAATAACACGTCTTGGTTATTTATATCACGGAAGTATTCTGCCATAGTTAATGCTGTTAAACCTACACGCATTCTAGCACCAGGCGGTTCATTCATTTGACCATATACTAAGGCAACCTTTGATTCCGTTAAATTATCTGCATTAATAACTTTGGATTCTTTCATTTCCATATATAAGTCATTCCCTTCACGTGTACGTTCACCAACACCACCGAATACAGATACCCCACCGTGTGCTTTGGCTATATTATTAATTAGTTCCATAATCAGAACTGTTTTTCCAACGCCTGCACCCCCAAACAATCCAATTTTCCCACCTCGACGGTACGGAGCTAATAGATCAACAACCTTAATCCCTGTTTCAAAAATTGATGGTTTTGTTTCTAATTGTGTAAAAGCTGGTGCATTTCGGTGTATTGGTAATGTTTCAACACTACTACCCATATCAGCAAGCTCATCTACGGGTTCTCCAAGAACGTTAAAAATTCGCCCTAATGTCGGTTGTCCTACTGGTACACTTATTGGTCCTCCAGTATCAACTACTGCCATGCCACGCTTAAGCCCATCTGTGGCATTCATAGCAACCGCGCGAACACGGTTATCACCAAGTAATTGTTGTACTTCACCTGTTACAGTTTCTGACCCGTTCGCTATTGTTATTGCATTGAACACTTTCGGTAGTTTTCCTTCCGGGAAAGCAATGTCAAGCACGGGACCAATTATCTGCGTAATATTACCTGTATTTGTAATAGTTCCAACCATTTCAACTTTTTCGTTATTCAAAATATGACAATTTATATTATTTCATAAAAATTTCTATTTAATAAAAATTTTTTCTATTATAATGTATATAATAATGTAAAATATTAATTCTTTTCTTTTGTCAAATGTTTTTATAATTTATAAGTTACGAGGTTGTTTGTGAAGCGATTTTTTCTTGGTTTGCTTACTTTTGCTTTTTTTAACTTTAGTGTAGCTGAATATAGTTCTGCCGATGTTTTAGTTCCATGTAAGGATTCTAAATCATACAATAAGCGTGCCACTATTCAAGTAAAAAAGTTAAAAGCACGTTTAAAAAAATATGATCCCGCTAGTCCCGCTTATTTAGCTATTGAACAACGTATTACTCGCACCGAGAATCGTTTTGCTAATTATGCTAATTCTGGTCTACTTTGTGGTACTGATGGTTTACCGCATTTAATCGTGGATGGTCGTTCAAATCATAACGGTGAATTTATAGTTCCCGCGATAATGTTTCTATATATTGCCGGTTGGATTGGCTGGGTCGGTCGTTGTTATTTGCAATATGCTGCTACAACTGAAAAGCCCAATGAAAAAGAGATTATTATCGATGTGAAGGCTGCTTTAGGTTTTATGGCATCAGGTTTCCTATGGCCTTTTGCTGGTTGGAAACAATTTTCTAGTGGTAAACTTGTAGCTTCTAATGATACTATCACCGTATCACCTCGTTAATTTATTAACTTTTTTTATTCAACATGGATGATTTTTTAAAATACTTATCAGTAGCACCTGTTTTATGTACGGTATGGCTTAGTTTGACGGCAGCCATGATTATTGAAGCTAATCGTCTTTTCCCAGATGCGCTATTTTTTCCAATTTAATTAATATTTATAATAAAGGGTTAAAAAAAATGTCACATAGTGTTAAAATTTACGATACCTGTATTGGTTGTACTCAGTGTGTTCGAGCATGTCCTTGTGACGTTCTCGAAATGGTAACTTGGGATGGTTGTAAAGCAGGGCAAATTGCTTCAGCACCAAGAACAGAAGATTGTATTGGTTGTAAAAGGTGTGAAACTGCTTGTCCGACTGACTTTCTAAGTGTTCGTGTCTATTTAGGTGCAGAGACAACCCGCAGTATGGGTTTATCTTATTAAGTTTAATGTACTTTTCTCTTTACAGTTTTTTTAGTCTCAAAATTTGTAAAGAGAATTTGTATTAGCGTCATACGTTTTTATGTTATTACTTTTTTACTAATATATAAAAGTGTCTAGCCTGTTTTATTACATTGTTTATTACTAAATCGCAGTATATGTTCTATTTCCTAAAATATTTTTATTTATCCTTTTACCCTTACATGTTAAAAGTTTATAAGAGTCTTTCTTAGTTAATTTATTAGCATTTCAAGAATATTTGGATCAGCAAATACATACTTTATATTAGAAATTATTAGTAATCTAAAAGTTTTTCCCTTTTCAATTTAAAATATGAAAACGTAGGCTTTATGTTCTTAAATTTTTCTATAATTTATTTAAACTAGAGACTAAATCTAATTTCTTTGATTTCTTGAGCTTGCATTCAATTAAATACAACTTTGCTTATATTGGGTGTGAAATGGTATTATTTTAATCAATAATCCTCTGACTTATCGTCAATGTAAGCTTTGATTACTTCTTGAATAACGTCCCTGATTAATTTTTGAACAATGATTGAAGGAAGGTCAGAGTCATAGAATTTTAACTTACCTTTTTCCGTTAAATATTGGAAATTTTTAGGTGCTCCAACGACAATTATTAAATTGAATCCATCTTGCAACGTTATAAACACTCCAACGTTTGAATTGCAAACGTTTTCATTTTCGATTAAGTGAGTTTTATCTAGTTCAATTTTAAAATTACCATTTTTTCCATGCCTTTCAAATTTTCTCCTTAAGTTTTAGAACTAGACTATATAGTCCATCTTTTCCCTGTACTGGTTTCATTCTGTATAATTTAAATTACCTTATTTATTATTCAAAAGATACATAATAAGTATCGTTCTAGGTTTTTTTTTGATAAAATTCATTTTAAAAAGCCCTTGATTGAATCCTTTGTGTCTTTTTATCCGATTCTCCAATATTCCAAAATGCTGTTGAGATGTTAACTGTAAAAGATTTTGATAATATCAGTCGACGTAGAATAGCAATAGCCTCAAAGATTATAACTAATCGTTACTACTAATGTTTTATAATTTATTGTATAAGTTTATAGCTAAGACACATCGAAATAATAAAAGTCTATACTGTAGTTGAAATAAATATAACGTGTTAGACAAAAGGCTTAAGTTCGCATGTTTATGTTATATGTTATATTTAGAGTTCGATTACTCAAGCACTGCTTAGAAATACTCATTTACTTTAGTAAAATTCCAATACTATGTCTGTATGGCAATTTGATCTGAGATTTGGGATTGCTTGTGTATAGTTGGTTACCACTAACAAAAATAGGTATAATTAATTTAGTACGGTTTTTGTTTATGATTTTGAATGAATAAAAATACGCGCTAAGTATTTTTTTGTTAATACTTTTTTACTAAATCAAGGTTTGTAAAGTGCATTATTAACTCTCATTATATTGGTTTAGGTAAAAAAATCACCCATTCCTTAAATCGCTTTAATAGAAGGCGTAAAAAATTTAAAAAAAGTAACCGAGTATCATATTTCTTAGCCAAGTCTGTCTGTTTCATGTTTTTGTTCCTTTTCAACCAACCGATCTTAAAAAGGTAGGCAAAGTAACGGAGGGTTGAATTTGCAATGTGTTTTGCACGCTTAATAGGGTTTTGTTCCGGTGCGTGGAAAATTTACCGGAAAGTACTAAGATGACAAGTACCCACAAAGGTTATAAAACACGCTGAACAGGTTTTAACTTTGACCAATTTACGATTGTTGCAATTAATGTAAAAGTAATTGAAATTACCATATGCATTTTAATTATCCCCTATCATTAAGAATTTGCGCACATATTATACATAGGTATTCTAATTAATTCGTTGTTCGTTACGTTATCTTACTTCTTTTCACAAAACTAGGTTTTACGTTAACTTAAAATTCGTATTTTTTCCTAGACGCATTAAGAGATTAACGGGGATTTTAGATGATTAGTAGGCTTAGTAGGATTCGAACCTACATTAGAGACTTAGAAGGTCCCTGTCCTAATCCCTTAGACGATAAGCCCAAAAAGTACTGGGCAGTACTGGATTTGAACCAGTGACCACCTGCTTGTAAGGCAGGCGCTCTACCACTGAGCTAACTGCCCTTATTAATTATCCTTATTAAACAAAAAAAAAACCTAAATGTAAAGAGTTTCTGCTATAAATAAAGAAGCTAGTGAAGGGACTTGAACCCATAACCAACTGATTACAAATCAATTGCTCTACCAATTGAGCTACACCAGCGAAATAATTATAAATATATATTACCATTGAAATGACGTTATGGTCTTTTATTAATAGGATTTATGTTAAAACAAAAATCGTTTTTTAATAGAATTTATGTTAAAATAGGATTGGTTTTTCTGAGTTACACTCGCTTTTTCCATTAATTAAAGCACTCATTTAAGGAATACTTAAGCTAGGCCTGAAAAAAGTATGCTATCCCTACCTTTTTAGCGATACCTTAAATATTGAGTCCACTTTTAGTCATTCTTGTTATTACTTGTACCGTGTGTGTTTGAATATAGTATCATCTATTTGATGTATTTTATTAATAGGCAGAGGAAGGTTAATTATTAATAATGCTAAAGACTCTTTGTACTGTATTCATTCTACATAGTGTTAGCGTTTCTAATTTTGTCTGGTGTGCTTGAGTATTCTCATGTAATGTCTTGGAATATAAATTCCTGTGTAGACAGGTTGAGTCTTTCCAAAATAGAAGTTTCGTATTAAATTTATAGGAGTATTAAATATTATGTCACGTTACAGAGGACCGCGTTTACGTATTATCAGAAGGTTAGGTGAACTCCCTGGATTGACGAGAAAAAAAGCGAAACGTGTAGAACGACCAGGTCAACATGGGAAACAGCAGCGTAAAGCTTCTGATTATGCAATACGCTTGGAAGAAAAACAAAAGCTTCGTTATAATTATGGTATTAATGAAAAACAATTAATACGATATGTTAAACGTGCTAGACGTTTAAAAGGACCTACTGGAGAAATTTTACTTGAAATTTTAGAAAATCGGTTGGACAATATTATTTTCAGGTTAGGGTTTGCACCAACAATTCCGGCTGCCCGTCAATTAGTTACCCATAAACATTTTTTAGTTAATGGAAAATCATTAAATATTCCATCGTACGAATGTCAATTCAATGATACTATTACAGTACAAAAACAATCTAAAACGATAATTGAATCAAATTTACAGGCTCCTGGTTTAGCTAATGTACCTGGCCATTTGCAACTTGATAAAGAAAGTTTAACTGGGAAAATTTTAAATAAAGTTGAGCGCGATTGGGTAGCACTAAAGTTAAACGAATTATTAATCGTTGAATATTATTCAAGAAATACTTAAAATTATCAAGATAAACAATTAGACTTTACTACCCAAACATTTATCAAATAACTTATAAGACAGTTGGTCCTTTGTAATTTTTCCACATCTTTTTAGATGGAAATGTTTTGTCCCAAAGAAAGTCTTTTCTATTTACCAACTGATCGTCAATATCGATAATCTGATTCGTATTAGCAAAATTAAAATTCCATAAGAAGAAAATTTTTGGTTGTATTTGGTTATTAAAAAATGTCTTAATTTTAAGTGAGTACGATATATCAGTGTTAGTATACTTTAGTATATTCTTATAATAATCAGAAGACGGTATGAAAATTAAATTCTGATTGTTACTGTTTGCTTTGGTTAAGAGTTTACTCAGTGAACTAACTTCAACAGTCGGATTTTCTTCTAACAATAAGGTTTCATTTTTTACTCGGTATTTTTTCCAACTAGCGTTCACGTCCTCTATACTAAAAAAGACAAAATAATCTGATAATTTTAAAGGCGTCTTAGTAGATGCATTCGTGTTTTTAGCTAAAAAATTATCTGGTTTTATCGTGTAAACTGGAATATTAGAAAACTGTGGAATTAACTTAGAATCGTACTGCAAGTGTTTCCAGGCCATAACTGCAGGGTTTGACTGATATGCGTTAGTGCCACGTTTCGTCGTAGAATGAACTAAACTATCGTAATTTTTTAAATCAGGAAAGATAAAATATTTATGTTTATTACATGATGCTTTATCTATTAATTGTACACCTGTATTTAGCGAAACGGTACTAATTCGCATACCGTATTTTTTAGACCGAATTATAGTTCGATTGCTTGTTCTTGTAACGTTTTGTAAATAAAGTTCTGCGTCTTTTTTAGATAGGAATAAGAAGCTAAAAGTCTGTTCGTGGTGTGTTAGATCAGAAAATGTTTCTGTCGGACGGAAAAAAACCTTTTCATTAGGCAATAGTTCCTCAGAAGAAAACTTTAAAACTTGATTTGAGCTGTTTACAATTACGTATAACGGTACAGACTTTAAAGTATTTGTTGAATAATTATTTAATGTATTATAAAGAGACAACGGCGGTTTTGACCAAATGTTCGGACGGTCTAAAAATTTAATTGTACACTTAGAAAAAACGATTTGCTTTAAGATAACAACTTTTTTATAAAAAAGTAGCGTTGAGTTTTTTGGTATTTTAGTCTCATAGTCAATGGGACCATTAACAACTTTTTTCGTACTTAAAATTTGCGAAGCTATTACGTTAACTAGTGGGGTTTTATTTATTAAAAAATAAGCGATCTTATTATCTTTTAACATTTCAAAAGGAATCATGCATTTATTCTCCTTTTTACAGAGTGATTGTGACTATTAATAAATGTTATTATACAGAAAGAACTGGTGAATCGAAAAAATTGGACTTAAAGCTAGCAGTATATTACTTGAACTACTAGCTTCAAATTTTTATTTATATATTTATGACGTAAAACGTTTAAGTTGTTGAAGAGCTAAACGACCTATATTATATAAAGCCCAAGACGCAGCAACAATGACAGGTAAAAAGACTATGTATAATCGACTATCCATTACGTTTCCTCAAAATTTACTTTTTATTTATTATACATGCTTGATATAAATTATGTTTTTATTATACTAAGTTTAGATGACAAATCTTCCGTTTAGTTTAGATCAATTAAGAATATTAAAAGCAATTACTACAAAAGGAAGTTTTAAAAAAGCAGCTGATAGTTTATACGTTTCACAACCAGCAATTAGTTTACAAGTAAAAAATTTAGAGCGCCAGCTTAATACACCTATATTTAATCGAGGAACTCGAAAGGCGACATTAACTGAAAGTGGAGAAACTTTATTAGAATACGGTGAGAGAATTTTAACAATTTGCGAAGAAGCTTGTCGTGCAATTGATGATTTAAAAAATCTAGAAGAGGGTAAATTAATTTTAGGTGGCAGCCAAACAACAGGAACTTATTTAATGCCACGGCTTATTGGTATTTTTAGACAACGTTATCCTCAAGTTAAAGTACAATTAAAGGTTTATTCAACACGAAAAATAGCAAGAAACGTAGCACAAGGAAAGATTGATCTTGCAATTGTTGGTGGCGAAGTTCCTAATGAGTTAAGAGATACATTACAATTAAAATCTTATGCAGAGGACGAACTAGCTCTTATATTACCTTATTTTCACCCATTTTCAAAACTAAAAAATATCCGAAAAGAGGACTTGTATAGACTTCGATTTATAGTTTTAGATCGGAAATCAACGATACGAAAAGTAATTGATAATATCTTAAATTTAAATGGTATTGATAGTGATCGTTTTCAAATTGAAATGGAATTAAATTCTATTGAAGCTATTAAGAATGCTGTACAATCTGGTTTGGGTGCAGCATTTGTCTCTGTATCGGCAATTACGAAGGAATTAGAGTCGGGCAGTATTAATTGCGTAAAGATTGAAAATATTACAATAAAAAGAATGTTATCTATAATTATAAACCCAAACCGTTATACAACTAAAGCTGCTGATATTTTCAGCAAAGAAATTTTATCGCTATTTGTTGGTTTTTCTGAACAAACAACAAATAGAAAGTAAATTTTATATTTTGCGAACTTTTAGTGTAGTATAAGTATATATTTATACAAACAATACAAAGGGAAACAAATGGTAGAACCGTTATTATCAGGTATTATTATGGGTCTTATTCCGGTTACTTTATTAGGTCTATTTGTAGCAGCATTTTTGCAATATCGACGTGGTAATCAATTAGGACTATAAAAAATCCAAAACATATTTTATTGTTACAGTAGTAACTAGAATATGTTTTGAAACAAGTATTCTTACCAACTCGATTTTTTAACACCAGGTAAGTGACAATCTTGTGCCATTTCTCGTAAAACATGGCGTGATAAACCAAAAAATCTATAGTATCCACGACTTCGGCCTGTAACCCAGCACCTATTTCTATGTCGCGTCGGTGAACTATTAGCCGATAATGCTTGAAATTGTCCATATAAATTAAGTTTAAGGTCAAAATCTTTTTCGTGCTTTAATTGCGAACGTAGTAAATTTCTTTTAGCTTTATATTTCGAGATTAGTCTATCACGTTTCTTATCTCGCTGTATCATACTCTGTTTAGCCATACTTTTAACAACTTTTATTTATATTAAAATAACATGATATTAATTATAAGCAAAATGAAGTATCAATACAAGAACACAAAAATAAAAATTTGTGCAATCCTAAAAAAATCTGGTACAATAATATAATAACCGGGAGAGGTGGCAGAGTTGGTCGATTGTACCTGATTTGAAATCAGACGAAGCTTAAACGTTTCCGTGGGTTCGAATCCCACCCTCTCCTTTAATTTAAAATCTTCGCTATTAAAGAATGAAAACATTTAAACATATTAATACTATTAGTGAACATTTAATAAAAAAATTTCCTAATCGCTTTCAATTAGCTTTATATGTATCGAGTAAATCAAAGCAATTACGTTATGAGGACATTAGTGTAGATGGTGAACAAGATCAACAGGTAAAACCTATAATTCAATCGCTTATCAATTTAGTAAACACTAACTAAACATGGAATAAAAAACGTTAGTATGCCATTAGAAATAGAATACAAAAATGATTCAATTATTCACTACTCAACAAAAGAAAAATCAATTCAGCTCTTTTAACATTTTAGTTCAAAAAATTAATCAGCAAGAATCTAAGTTACATTTACTTAATGATAATGAATTAAAACAGAAAACTAAAAAATTGCAAAAAGATATCAACCAAAATGGAGAAAATGACGAACTTTTAGTTGAAGCTTTTGCAATTGTTCGAGAAACATCGTTGCGGGTATTGGGCCTGAGACATTATAATGTTCAATTAATTGGTGGTATGATACTGAACTCAGGTAACATTGCTGAAATGCAAACAGGTGAGGGAAAGACACTTGTGTGCACTTTACCTGCGTATTTAAATGCACTGACAAATAAAGGTGTACACATTGTAACAGTAAATGAATACTTAGCAAAACGTGATGCTTTGTCCGTAGGAAAGATTTTCAAATTTTTAGGTTTATCGGTTGGTATTATTCAACAAAATATGTCAAAAGAAGACCGTCGAAAAAGTTATTTGTGTGATATTACATATACCACTAATAGTGAATTAGGATTTGACTTTTTAAAAGATAATCTCGCTACATCTATGGATACTATTGTTCAACGTAATTTCAATTATTGCATTATCGACGAAGTCGATTCAATCCTAATTGACGAGGCACGAACACCCCTAATTATATCTGGCGAAATTAGTAGAAGTAAAAGTAAATATTTAAAAGCAGCATATATCAGTCGAGAACTAGAAATAAATGTTGATTATGAAGTTGATTACAAAGCAAAAAATATACTGCTAACAGAAAGAGGACTTTTAACTTGTGAATTTTTATTAAATAAGAAAGATCTTTATAAGGTAAAAAACCCATGGGGAACATTTATTCTAAATGCATTAAAAGCAAAAGAATTATTTATTAATAATAGTCAATATATTATACAGAATGATGAAATTACTATTATTGATGAATTCACAGGTAGGGTTATGCCTGGGCGAAAATGGAGCGATGGATTACATCAAGCTTTAGAAGCAAAAGAAGGTCTAACAATAAAAAATGAAACAAAAACTCTAGCATCTATTACCTATCAGAATTTTTTCCTTTTATACCCTAAACTTTCTGGAATGACTGGCACAGCAAAGACAGAAGAAGTTGAATTTGAACGAATTTATAATCTAAAAGTTCTTTGTGTTCCGACAAACAAAAAATCACGCCGTATAGACCAAAACGATTTAGTTTTTCGAACAGCATATGCAAAGTGGAAAGCGACAGCAAACGATTGTAAACGCTTAAATAGCTTAGGTATACCAGTACTAGTAGGTACAACCAGTGTCAAAAACTCAGAAATTATTTCACATTTATTATCCCAATCTGAGATTAAACATGAGCTATTAAATGCAAAACCAGATAATATTAAACGTGAATCAATTATTATTTCACAAGCAGGGCAGCAAAATGCTCTAACTATAGCAACTAACATTGCGGGTCGTGGAACAGATATTATTCTTGGCGGTAATCTAAAAACTGTTATTTCCAGCACTTTACAAAATCAAAAGCTAAACAATCGAAGCAAAAATTTATTAGATTTTTTAAAAAAAATAACCGAACCAGAAACTGAGGGTATAAAATTAGACAGGCTTGACAACACTTTATTTACCTTAATTGAAGATAAGATCATTAATTATTATAAAAATGATACAAAACAAGAGCAAGCTATTGTTTGTCAAAAAGGTGGTTTACATATTATAGGAACAGAAAAAAATGAAGCAAGAAGAATAGATAATCAACTTCGTGGTAGGTCGGGTCGGCAAGGTGATCCTGGAAATTCTATTTTTTTTCTAAGTCTTGAAGACGATCTATTAAAAATTTTTGGTGGCGATCAAATTTCTCAAATAATGGAAACACTGAATATTGATCAAGATATGCCTTTAGAGTCAAATTTTGTAACCAAAAGTCTCGTGTCAGCGCAAAAAAAAGTTGAGAATTATTACTTTGATTCGAGAAAACAACTTTTTGAATATGATGAAATAATGAATCAGCAGCGGCAAGTTATTTTCCTTGAGCGAAGTAAAATACTAACAGGAAAGAATTTACGCCATTGGATTATAAAATATATAGAAGTAACAGTTTTACAATTAATTAAGTATTATACGAGAAGTACTACTAGTAAACGTGTTGATCAAGAATTATCTTCTATAAGAAAAATATTCGCATTACCCTATAATTTAAAACTTCGTGATATTGTCGCTTTGGATAATAAAGAAGTACAGTTAATTTGGCAGGAACAAGCGAGGATAACTTTTGATTTAAAAGAATCCCAAATTGAGTATTTTGAACCTGGTTTAATGCGGCAATTTGAGAAGCTTTGTTTACTACAACAAGTTGATCTTAGCTGGCAACAACATTTGCAAGAAATGTCAACACTCAAGGAAATTATTGGATGGCGAAGTTATGGCCAGAAAGACCCTTTAATAGAATATAAGAATGAAGGGTTCCAAAATTTTCTATTGATGACAAATGCATTGAAACAAGGGCTAGTTTATTTAATTTTTCGGTCAAAAGTAGTAAGTAAAATAAAGTAAATCATTTTTCTCAAAAGCGTGTTAGTATAATAGTTAAATAAAGTAGAGAGGAAAAAAATGACGAAACGTACATTTGGTGGAACAAAACTAAAGAAAGTAAGAAAAATTGGTTTCCGCGCAAGAATGAAATCACATGGCGGGCAACAAGTTTTAAAACGAAGACGTCAAAAAAACCGACGTAATTTAATAAACTAAAACTACAGATAAGGGTCGTAATGAACTTCACACAGGAATTACTTTTATTAATAAAAGCAAAATACCCCATAATCTATATTACTACGCATGAAGAAGAACGTGTCGAATACATTATTAAGCACTGTACCCAAGAATTAGGTGGTCGAGCCGTATACACCTGGGATTTTATAGACGGTTATACTGGTACACCATTTGACCAAAGTACAGCGAAAGGAAATCCGATTCAAGCATTGAATTTAATTGAGAAACTAACACCTAACACACCTTCATTATTTATAATGAAAGATTTTGATATTTTTTTCAAGGATGTTGCTATTATACGTAAAACAAAAAATGTAACAAAATTATTGAAGATCCAGCCGAAGAATATGATAATAATTTCTTCAAAAACGAATATACCAGAGTCATTACAGGATATAATAACAATCTTAGAATTTCCTTTGCCTAATAAATTTGAAATTAATGCTGAATTAAGCCGTTTATTAAAAGCGTTAAATCACAATATTTCGGAAGATTTATTAGAACGGTTAGTTAAGGCTTGTCAAGGACTTACACTTGAGAGGATTAGGCGTGTGTTTTCGAAAATCATTGTAGAATCAAATTCTATAACTGAGCAGAGTATCCATTTTATATTATTAGAAAAACAACAGATTATAAAGCAAACCCAAATACTAGAATTTTATCCTACAAATAAAACACTTTTAGATATAGGGGGATTAGAGAAATTAAAATCATGGTTGAGTTTGCGTTCCGAATCCTTAACAAAAAAAGCAGAAATTTATGGAATACCGTTTCCACGAGGGGTATTATTAACTGGAATTCAAGGGACAGGAAAATCCTTAACTGCAAAAGCAATAGCCAATGAATGGAATTTACCACTTCTACGTTTAGACATTGGTAGAGTGTTCACTGGTATCGTTGGAGAATCCGAAGCTCGAGTACGACAAACAATCCAAATAGCAGAAGCTCTCGCCCCCTGTATTTTATGGGTAGATGAGATTGATAAATCTTTTTCAAATAAAGTTGGTAATACGGATAATGGAACAACTAATCGTGTTTTTAGTACTTTTCTAACTTGGTTGTCAGAAAAACAAAAACCTGTTTTTTTCGTGGCTACAGCCAACAATATTGAGGTTTTACCTGCGGAGTTAGTTCGAAAAGGTAGATTTGACGAAATATTTTTTTTAGATTTACCAAAACGAGAGGAGCGAGAAAAAATATTCCGATTACATCTTTTAAAAAAACGGCAACATGAGACCTCGCGTTACAACATTCGACATTTGAGTGAAATAACTGAAAAATTTTCCGGTGCTGAAATAGAACAAGTTGTGATTGAAGCTATGAGAATAGGTTTTCAAGAAAAACGTGAATTTACAGGTGATGATCTAATGACTGCTGCAAAAACAATCATCCCACTAGCTTTTTTAGATCAGGAACAAATTGAAGTTTTACAGGAATGGGTTCAATCTGGTAAAGCAAGGTTAGCAGGGTAAAAATTCTATAATTCAATCAATACTTGTAAAGATAACTTTAGTAACTTTTTATATTTTGGTTAAAACAATCCAGAATTATATTTTTTGTTGATTTAGTAAAAGTTATTTGAAGTTTTGTCAGAAAATACATCCACTTTTTAACACTATCAGCATCACATTCCACATCAAAGTGGTTTTATTTTACTTCTAGTTACATTTTGATTATTGAATTAAAGTATTTTTGTAAATTTTACGTTACTTGTTGTGGAAGTGTTAGCTGAATTCATTTACCGTTATTGCGTTAATTTTTTTTAATTGGAAGCTCTTCAAAATAAATTTAATTCTCTCTTCATTTATTTTTAAGTACGTTTATGTTTTAATTATACTTAGGTATAACTTTTAACGTGAATCTCACTGAAAACAAGTTAGTTACTTGTAATGCAATATGCTTAAGATATTTTTCCCGTAACGTATAAACAATATATTTATCGATACGGAAGACTTAACGGGTATAAAGATTTAGATTCTTGAGCCTTTAAGTCGCCACTTGGCGAATATTCTTTTAAACTAAAACTTTAATATTTATTAGATTAAGACCTTCTTGATTAGTAATGGTTCGCTTGAGAATTTAAAATTATTAATTAATATAAAGTAATGTAATATTTTTTACATCCTTTTGTAACATTTTTTACAAAATTTGATTGTAAAAAATATTACAAGACAATAAAATTAGTAAAATCATACTATAATTTAAATTAAATTACATTAAGAATTATAATAAATTAACTGTTTAATATAATTTATTTATGTATTTAATGTAAATAAATTATATTATGCTTCAACTATTAGATGGGTATCGTTTAGTGTACCGATTATCGCCAACGGATTACCTCCTGTAACAATTGTAGCTGAACAAGAAAGTATTAGGTATGCACACAAGACAGGGTATTTGACGACAGGGGGGTGTGCAGTTCAGATCAACAACTACTAATTCCTCAGATACTGCATCAACAGGTGATGTATATTAATAAACCCGCAGCGACGTATTAGTAAAGCCGTAAGCACTTCCAATAATAGGGAGATTTGAAATAATCATTTTAAACACCTCCGCCTGATAACCATGCCATGACAGCGTCCAATAATGTTTTCCAAAAGTTCGACGTTCTAGGTAATACCGTATATTATAATTCCCTTTATAGAATATTTATTCAGCTTTCTAGAATTAATAATAATCATTATTAATTCTAGAAAGTTTTTACTTCTTAGTAACGCTCACCCTCTGGCTTTTCTGTAGCGTATGGTGAAAGTGTATAACGAATGAAACGTCCTTGTGTTTCTTGACGTTCTAGTCTGAAACCTGGTTCGTTTGCTGGTCGTTGTGCAATAAACGCCATAGCACAACTTTCTGTACCAATTGTGTTATCGAAACCACTAATTTTAACATATACATTAGGCTTTGCCTTTCGACAAGAAGCTAATTCATACATCGCTGCGGCTGGGTCTTTAACATCAAATAAAGGTAATCCCCACATATCCCAGTAAGAGTTACGTGGATGTGGATCATCCGTGTATTCAATACCGATTGCATAGCCTTTCGAGATTGCATACTCGACTTGCTTTTTGATTTGTTCATCAGTTAGGTCAGGAAGAAAAGAAAATGCTCCTTGTGTTAATCTCACGTTGAAAACTCCTTATAAAATATTTTTTTAAACTTAAACGTTAGCTGTAGTTGTTTCAACAAAGTCAGCCGTATCGGTTGAAGTGTAATTGAAAGAAATATCTTTCCAAAGATCTAAAGCAGTCTGTAAAGGACCACAAGTTTTAGCTGCATCTCTTAAGATTTGTGGACCTTCTTCGATGTAGTTACGACCTTCGTTTCGTGCCATTAGCATAGATTCTAGAGCTACACGGTTTGCCGTAGCACCAGCTTGAATACCATCTGGATGTCCAATTGTACCACCACCAAACTGTAAAACTACGTCGTCACCTAAGTAATTTACAAGTTGATGCATTTGACCACAATGGATACCACCAGAAGCTACTGGTAAACACTTACGTAAAGATGCCCAATCTTGAGCAAAGAATAAACCTTGTGGTAAATTAATTTCTGTTTTAACATCTAATAAAGTGTTATAGAAACCTTTTACCATTAGAGGATCACCCTCTAGCTTACCTACAACAGTACCAGAGTGAATGTGGTCAACACCTGCCATACGCATCCACTTACAGATTACACGGAAGTTAATTCCATGATTCTTCTGTCTTGCGTACGTTGAGTTTCCTGCTCTGTGTAAATGCATGATTTGGTCATTTTTACGTGCCCATTTCGAGATTGTTTGAATAGCTGTGTAACCGATAACTAGGTCAATCATTGAAATGATACTACCTACTTCTTTCGAGTACTCTGCACGTTCATACATATCTTCCATAGTAGAAGCAGTTACATTTAAGTAATGTCCTTTTACTTCACCTGAACTAGCTTGTGCACGGTTTACACCTTCCATTGCGTAAAGGAATCTTTCACGCCAACGCATGAAAGGCTGTGAATTAATGTTTTCATCATCTTTTAAGAAATCAAGACCACCTTTTAAACCTTCGTATAACACACGACCATAGTTACGTCCAGATAAACCTAACTTTGGCTTAACTGTAGCACCTAATAATGGACGACCAAAACAGTTTAAACGCTCTCTTTCAACAACAACACCCGTTGCTGGGCCTTGGAAAGTCTTTAAGAATGCTACTGGCATACGCATATCTTCTAAACGTAAAGCTTTTACAGCTTTAAATCCGAAAACGTTACCAATAATTGAAGCTGTTAAGTTAGCTAGAGAACCTTCTTCAAAAAGGTCTAGCTCATATGCGATATATGCAAAGTACTGATCACTGCTTCCAGGTACTGGATCAACACGATAAGCTTTTGCACGGTAGATATCACATGCTGTTAATAAATCTGTCCAAACTACTGTCCAAGTAGCTGTTGATGATTCACCTGCTACTGCAGCAGCTGCTTCAACAGGGTCAACACCTGGTTGAGGCGTGATTCTAAATAAAGCTAAAACATCTGTGTCTTTAACTACGTAATCAGCGTCCCAGTAACCCATTTTAGCATAAGGAATAACACCAGACTCATAACGTTCACTCTTGATTCTGGTCCGTTCTTCTACGGATTGAGACATGCTTTATCCTCCATGATTTTTCTAATAAAAACTACTTTCAAGCTTCTTAAGCTCTACATCTAAAAAAATTAACTTTTTAGTTTAATCTTTCCGTAGCTAAGAATTAATAAAAGTTTTAATTCAGTAACCTTAACATCAACTTAGCATTTTAATTCAAACTCCCATACACGTTTTTATTTATAATCATTATAAGTTTTATTAATATTAAAGTAAAAAAGAATTCTAGCTTCGTTTCCAAACGTGCTTTTTAAAAGTTGTTATGAAATTTCATACAAGATCTAATGCATTAACTTTTTTCTGTTTTATTTCTATTATTCTTAACTTTTCTACTAACGACTTGAATATTACTTTGTAACGCAACAAAACTTAAATAACAATTATCTAAATTTCTTTCTATTAATTGAACTATATCTAAATTAAACTTCAGTTTATTGAAGTTTAATCTAGATATAGTTCAATTACTAAAATTTTCTAAAAGGGAGTCTTGGTCGTTACCAATTAGAATAATATTTTTTAATCCTACTAATTTAATATAGATTATTGAAAATATACTTCCGTAATTTTCGGCGCGAACCAAAATTTTGCTATATTTTATATTTTATTGAAATAACCTACTCTTTTTTATGTCCTCCGCTTCTATTGTAACTAAATCTGCTTTTGTTAATATTTGTTCACCACTATTAAACATCCTATTTGCTTGTCTCATTCGTGCTCTATCTAAAGCATTTCGTACACTTCTTGCATTTGCAAAAAGTGGTTGCTGCTTTCTAAGAGTAATGTAATCTAATAAAACTTTCTCAGCTTCTTCTGTAAATCTATATTGTTGCTCTTGAAGCATTAACTTTGCTATTGAAAGTAGCTCTTCACTTGTATAATCTGGAAAATCAACATGATTTGTTACACGAGAAGATAATCCTGGGTTTGATTGATAAAAACCGTTCATTCTATCTCTGTAACCAGCAAAAATTACTACTAAATCTTCTCGCTGATTTTCCATTACTTGTAATAAAATTTCTATAGCTTCCGAACCGTAGTCTCTCTCATTATCTGGTTTATATAGATAGTATGCCTCATCTATAAATAAAACCCCACCCATCGCTTGCTTAAGAACTTCTTTCGTTTTCGGCGCTGTATGACCTATGTATTGTCCTACTAAATCATCCCGTGTTACTGTTATTAGTTGTCCTTTTCTTATATAACCTAGTCGATATAAAATATCTGCCATTTTTAAAGCAACTGTTGTTTTTCCAGTTCCTGGGCTTCCTGTAAATGACATATGTAAACCAGGACTTGATGAAGTTAAGTCTAAACTTTTTCTAAGTCGATGTATTAAAAGTAGAGCCGCAATTTCTTTAATCCTAGTTTTTACTGGGACTAAACCTACTAAATCCATCTCTAATTTATTAAGTATATCTTCAATTTGTGTTTTTTTATACTCTTCTTGTAGATTAACTTTATTCATTTGTTCTACCATAATCTTTGTAATATTATATTCGTTATTATACCATGGATTTTTCTGTGTCCTATTATTCAGCCTTTAATGAGGTTTGAACTCATGATCTTTCCCTTACCAAAGGAATGCTTTACCGCTAAGCTATAAAGGCTTTTCACTGGGCCGAGTTGGATTTGAACCAACGTAGGCTACGCCAATGGATTTACAATCCATCCCCTTTAACCACTCGGGCATCGACCCTCTATTAAAAGCAGTTATTTAAACTGCACATTTAGTCACTGTTACTATGCTTTTTTTCTCTCTTAAAAAAGACAGAACTTTTTTATTCATATACATAATATATTAGTTTCGAGTAATTTTGTCAATCGCTAAATTTTAATTTAATTTTCTTAAGTTTTTCTTTTTGGGTCTCAATCGACTACTTCAATCGCTCTAAAACTAGTCTACAGTTTCTGCTTTTAATAGTAGTTATACTTGAAAACGGCACCAGAAGGACAAAACCTTACCCTTGAAAGTAAAAGTATTTCAAACATGATATGATTCCGAATTTTGTTATTTCTCTATAATATCTCATTAATTCATTATTATAAAATTCATTATTACAAATTAACTTCTTACAACATTTTAGTTTATTTTCCTTTGAGATGCTCAGTCTTATGAAGAAATTCACTAGTAACGGCGTCATAATTACGCCGATTTGACTCAAGCTTTCCGTTATATTTAATCGAATACCAGACAAATACTATTAGACTTTTTCCCCCTCTATCGGCTGATTTTTTGCCTTTTTTTGTATCCTTTTGTACCCTATCCCCCTGTTTGTATATGATTAGAGACCAAACTATTTGCAGTTTCAACTGAACGTTCTTGTCTTTAGTACCTCTTAAATTAGGCTTGCTTGGCTCATGCAAAATTGTTCTTTGTCTCCAATCTCAAATTAATATGGGTCACCCGGGATTCGAACCCGGAACAAATCGGTTAAAAGCCGAGTACTCTACCGTTGAGTTAGCGACCCTATTTAAAGTACATCATTTTTTCTGATTATAGTTTATAACTTATTATTTTTAAATCCTTCTATTATTTCGATCAGTTATTTTATTTAGACTTATTTTTTTAAGGTCCTGTCTAGTGCTAGCAGAACCTTAAATATTCTGTTCCTTAATACTAAACCTTCAACTTTTTTTTTGTAGTTAAAAGTTCATTTCTGCCGCTTGTACTTTCTCAAATTGTTTTTTCTTTAGTACGAAAAAGATTTGTCCTATTATTATTGTTAGGAAAAATACAAGCATACCTATAATTCGAGTCGGGTTTTGTAAGACAATTTCTGTTTCTGTTTGACCAAACCCACCCACATTAGGGTCTGGCGTTAATGGTTGGTCCACCTGAACAAAATCATTTTCTTTTACTATTAATTCTAAGCCTGCTGGGATTATCTGTGTTACAGTTTGATTATCTACTAGTTTGATTTGTAAGTTATATCCACCTTTTTCAGCCGCTTCTATCTTTGTTATCTGTCCATTATTTGTGGAAGTATACATTACGTTATTACTTTTATCACCACTTGGATAGACTTGACCTCTCCCACGATTACCACCAACAAAGACTGGATATGTCAGATATTTAGCGTCTTTATCCTGTCGCGGGTCTGGAGAAAGAATCGGAAAAGTTATTTCTTGGTATTTTTCTCCTGGTATTGGTCCTATAACAAGTATATTCTTTGTCTTTTTACTATAAGGTTGTATATATATCCCTTTCATTTTTGTTTTAAGTTCTGCCGACAAACGATCTTTTGGTGCTAACTTAAACCCTTCTGGTAAAATCATTACCGCTCCTACATTCAGGCCACCCTTTTCACCATTTGCTAATACTTGTCTACTTTTACTGTCGTAGGGTATTCTTACCACGGCTTCAAACACTGTATCTGGTAGTACTGCTTGTGGTACTTCTAATTCTACTGGCTTTTGTGCTAAATGGCAATTAGCACAAACTATTCTTCCAGTTGCTTCTCGAGGACTTTCGTACGCTTGTTGAGCAAATATAGGGTACGCTATAGCTTTATTCGGTATACTAATTAAGCATAGCATTAAGCCTATTATGTTTAATAATATATTTTTGAATTTTTCAGTATTTTCTTTTTGCTTATAAAGTTTCATTTATATTTGTTCTTTTTTTATCTATCTTTTCAGTGTAACAAAAAATGTCGTTACTAAAAAATTATATTTTTGCTTCCCATTAACATTATACATATGTAAACTTCTTTTTACTCGTTTTTAATTAATGTTTTATTGTTCTCTATGAAGATAACAAGGCTAGCTCCTGCTAGATAGAGTGAAATAAATGCAAAAGACAAAAGGCTTTGTGTTATTGGGTCTGTCGATGGTGTTAATATTGCGCTAACTATGGTAGATAAAACAATCACATATTTCCATAATCCTAGCATTTGCTTACCGGTAAACAACCCAAAGAAGCCAAGTAAATACTGGATTATTGGTATTTGAAAAACAAAACCTGTACTTACTAATATTACTAAAATAAACTCAAAATATTGCTCAAAAGACCATAAAGGCTCTACTATATCTGTTCCATATTCAATAAAGAATTTTAAAGCTGCTGGTACCAATATACAGTAACCAAAGCTTATGCCTGTGATGAACAATATCAATGAACTTATTGTTATCGGTAATATTGTCTTTTTTTCAGTATTAGTCATTCCTGGTAAGATGAAGAGGAATAATTGATATAAAATAAATGGACTGCTGATTACAAGACTTAAGTACAATATAATTTTAATGCTTACGAAAAAGTATTCGCCTGGTGCGAACTGTAAAAACTTAACACCCATAGCTGGTGCTTGTAATATTTTAATTAATGGTTTTACGACTGAGAAGCAACTAATGCAAATTATGGTAAAAAATCCCATTGAAAAGAGGCTTCGTTGTTTTAATTCATCTAAATGCTCGGTTAACGGCATTTCGATATCTTCTATATTATTGTTTTTCCAGTTAATTACATTATTGAAACTTTTTTGATTATCGTTATTTACCATAAATTACCTACTTAGATATTCTGTTATTTTTTATGTTAATATCACTCTATATTATCTAATGTATCATTTCCCTTTTATTTTATTTTTTATGACATCAAAATCTTTTTCACAATTAGAGTTCAGTCCATTTTTAAAAAACCAAAATTTTAAACAATCTCTTACACCTATCGATGTTGGTGACAGTATTCGATTTTCAATCAAGATTAAGGAAGGTAACAAAGAACGTATTCAGATTTCTGAAGGTTTAGTTATTGCAAAAAAAACTGCTGGTATCAATTCGACCGTTACTGTTCGACGTATTGTTCAGGGTATTGGTTTAGAACGTACATATTTGCTACACTCCCCCTTGATTACTAATATTAATATTCTACGAAAATCGAAAGTTCGTCGTTCTAAACTTTATTATCTACGATCTCGATTTGGTAAAGCAAGCCGTTTAAAGCAGAGTTTTAAAAAACGATAAGATGTACTTTTTTATTTGTGACTTACGTTTTATTCGTAAAATTAACCTTACTTTACAGCCTTACCTTCGCTTTTTAGTAAAAAAAAACAAATGAAATACGTGTCGTTAGGTACTTTTTTTTCGAGATTAAATGTGTAATGATTCTCTTTGAAGATTTCAAACTATTCGCTTTAGTTTAGTTTATAAACTTTAAGATTGTGAAAAGAAACAAAATTTTCTTTTCGACTGATTCTTTATTTTTATAATAAAAACAAAAAATATAAAGTATAATCTAATTATTAGTTTTAAGTCTTTGAGGTAAAATATGAATTTAAATTGGCAAGTAATCGGGCAACTTTTATCAATTGGTGCTGTTTTATTAGCGGGTCCAGCGGTTATTGTGTTAGTTACTATCCGTCGTGGTAATTTGTAATTATTATTCGTTAATTTTATTGAGGTTATTTTTATGACAGCAGCTTATTTACCTTCGATTCTAGTTCCATTAATTGGTATAGTATTTCCTGCTTTAGCTATGGGTTTCTTTTTTGTTTATATTGAGCAAGACGATATTAATTAAAGTTTCTATTAGAAATGCCACTTTCAACTAAAAAAATTATATTCTGTCGTTGAAAGTGGCTTCCTTTATACTATATTGATGACCCTAAACCAGAATATGATCCATAAAGAAATATAGTCAATACACCTAATGCACCAAATCCACCAACTAAAGCAACTAGCCAAAGAGGGACTCTTCCAGTACCTACCATTAGACCATCTCCTTTGTAATATTTATATATACGTATTAAAAGTGCTGTTTTCTACCTTTCTTTAATTAAAGAAATAACTAGAGAATAAAACGCCCAAAACAAAAATTAATAATAGCCCCCAAAAAAGGGACGTACGATTTAACTCTACTGTCTGTTTATTCGGGTTTGGACCACTCATTTTTAACTAACTCCTATCTTTGAATGAATTGCATTGATGTAATCGACCCTATAAAAAATATTGTCGGTACTGCTAAACCATGTACAACTAACCATCTAAATGTAAAAATAGGGTACGATATTGGTTGATTACTATTTGTCACAATATTCTCCTAATTTTTGATTATAAACCTTTAGTTAAATCCTCTAATTCTTGCTTTGCACTGAATCTATCATTTACTAAAGGTACCTGTTGCCGATCCTGTGTAAAATATTCGTTTGGGCGGGGTGTCCCGAAAACATCATAAACTAGACCAGTAGCAACAAAAAGCCAGCCCGCTACAAAAAGTGACGGAATTGTTATACTGTGTATTATCCAGTAACGAATACTAGTTATTATATCAGAAAAAGGACGTTCACCAGTAGATCCTCCTGACATTCGCTATACCTCCTACAATTAATGAATTAGTAGTTTTAATGTTTTAATTTATATTTTTAGATTCTTGCATTTATTATAACCGTAATCCTGAGAAAAGTATTTTTATAAATCTTTTTTTTACTTTTTAAGCGGGTAGTGGGAATCGAACCCACATTATTAGCTTGGAAGGCTAAAGTTTTACCACTAAACTATACTCGCTATATTTATTTCCTATATTATCAGTTTTTCTCGTTATATAAAAAATTTTTACTAAACTTTTCAGTAAGACGTAGCCAAAAGGGTAATGGTCACTCAAACTTTCCACAATTTAGTATGTTTATTGAACATTAAGAAAGTACACAAAAGCAGTAGAATTTAAAGTAGATATTTCACACTTTTAACTTTTATTCGTTCTTTAACATTCTAGTGATTTAGGATTTCTTTCATCAAATCATCTCTTATTACTTCTTTTATTCTGTGATAGAATCGGTCTTTATTTTGTTGAAGGGTGCTATCGTAACCCTTCACTTAGATTTGTTCGTTTTTTCTTTTAGAAGCTCTCCCCAGAATTAATTTACAATTGGGTTTATTTTTATCCTCTTAGGTAATGTAACCATCGTAACCTGCAATCAGGGCAATTTGAAGGTATTATTGAGTTTTGCTTTTTTAAGGAGAAGAAAGATTTTTTCAAAACGTCTTGTATTTCGACGTTTATGGAAAACACGTTTTTCTGTTACTTGATTCTGTTTGCTAAAGAGTTAAGTAACCTCTCTAATCAGCAACATAGCGGCACACGGTTTTACGTTATATGGGCGATGGGTTTAAAAGTAACCTCACAGCAAAGTAGTTAACTTCTAATTTATTTTTATAAACCTTCTACTTTCACTCCAATAAATTGTGATAATTCAAGTGCTCGTTCTTCTAGTTCTGATAAAATCATCGGTGCACCAATAGGTGTTATAGGTATATATTTTTGGTCTTTTGTTCTTAAATATAATTCGCGTTTGGGGTTTAATCCTTCTTTTATATTTACTTGTAAAGCCTGTATCTGATCCATTTTGTATTGAATAAGTATTTTTCTATATTTACCTGGAAAACCAAAACGAAATAATGTTATCTGTTCTTCCTCTTTATTATACTCGTTGTACCCTCCACCGATATCCCAGATAATAGTTACAAGTAAGAACGAACCTAGTAATATTGCTGTGGTGCCATAAAAAATCATCACAATCCCTTGTGGTATAAATTTTATATTTTCTAAATTTATAAACCATAATGGGTTTAGATTAAAGAAACTACTGACGCCTGTTATAAAAAACCCAAATCCGCCTATTATAAGTATGATAGAAAACCCATAATTACTGAATCTTTTTGCTCCTGGAATGTTTTCTTTTAAAATTACCCGTTGAAAACTTTTTTTTATCTCCATATTTAGATTTAATGCGATGTTAATACTTTTTATTTTATTTCGTAATTTTTCTTGCAGATAAGGCTTTCTTTAAACTAGTTTTATTGCTTTTAAACCTAAATAAAGTCCTGCAGCTAAAGCAAAAGCAAATGCTAATAGTAAAATATATGATACAAGTACTGTCATTTTTTTTTGTTATTATTATTCAATTAGTATATATTAAAAATAAGAGCTTGGTAGATTTATAAAATCTAATTAATTTAATATTTAGTTACTTCTTTATGAAATACTTTTTTATTTAACAAGTTTTAACTTTACTTTATTTATAAAAATTTATGGCTGAATTTATAAAACCTTATAATGAAGATCCGTTTGTTGGTAATTTATCAACACCAATAAATAGTTCAAATGTTACTAAAATTTTTCTTATTAACTTACCTGCCTATCGTATCGGGTTATCTTCTCTTCTAAGAGGTTTAGAGGTTGGCATGGCACATGGTTATTTCTTATTAGGTCCGTTTTATATTTTAGGCCCACTACGAAATTCTGAAGTTGCCTTACTTTCTGGTTTTTTATCTGTTGTTGGTCTAATCTTGATTTTAACTGCGGCACTTTCCATTTACAGTTTAGTTTTTTCAGATACTACAACAGATTCAAATTCTTTACAAACTGCGGAAGGTTGGCGACGTTTTACAAGTGGTTTTTTAGTTGGTGCGATAGGTGGAGCTGGATTCGCCTATTTATTATTACTTAATTTTGGATAATTTTAAGTTTCTAAGTTTATTTAAAATAAACTTAGAAACCTATGTTTTATTATTCTAAATCTTTTCTGTTTGGGTTTCTCGATGGGTCATTTGATAGAAATCCAAAAGTGAATAAAGATATAAAGAAAATTACAGTACTATAGACTAAGATTTTTAAACCAAGCATATTTTTTTATTTTTGTTAATTTATATTAGTTTTATTTTGTAAATTCTATACTATTTAATTCTATCTTGTTTATTAATTTTTTTCTTTCAGGCTTTTATTGTTTATTTTACTATTAATCAATGTTTTTATGTTTTAGTTTTTAGGAGGTTTATGGTTAATTGGTCAAATTTAGAGACTTTTTTAGAATTAGTAGCATTTTTTACTCTGCTTTCCTCATTATTTATTCATTGGAAAAATATAGCTTTTTCTAATAACTTTAATTTTTCAATAGTTGGAAGATGGCTTCTTAGTATTTCCAATATTTCTATTTTTATTATTTTGGCAAATCGTTGGTTTTCATTTCATTATTTCCCTATCAGTAATTTATATGAATCTCTGTTGTTTTTAACTTGGAGCTTAACAGCTGTAAGTTTATTTCTTGAGTACCAGACTCGTTTTCAAATTCTTACTGCTATAGCGCTTCCTATTAGTATTTTTATACTTGCATTTGCTAGTTTATCTCTTCCTGAAGAATTACAACGCGCTTCATCTCTTGTGCCTGCATTACAGTCTAATTGGTTAATGTTACATGTTAGTGTTATGATGATTAGCTATGCTACTTTAATGCTTGGTTCTTTAATGTCTATTTTATTCTTGGTACTTACTAATTTAGACGGGTCCAATTTAATCTCTACAGGTCTCAATCAGAATACTTTCAATAAATTTAAACGGCAAAAATTTTTAACCAATTTTCAAAACGTCACCCTTACTAATAGTTTTGAATCCGTTACTCTTGAAAACGAAGCTAATTCACAGCCATCCGAATTTTTTTCTAGTAATAGAACAAATTTATTAGAGAGTTTAGACAATTTAAGTTATCGGACAATTGGCTTCGGGTTCCCATTGTTAACTATTGGCATAATTTCTGGTGCTGTGTGGGCTAATGAAGCGTGGGGATCTTACTGGAGTTGGGATCCAAAAGAAACGTGGGCTCTTGTCACATGGTTAATTTTTGCGTCTTACCTACACGCCCGTATTACAAAATCGTGGCAAGGAAGAAAACCAGCAATCTTGGCTTCTATTGGTTTTGCAGTCGTTTGGGTTTGTTATCTTGGAGTAAATTTTCTTGGTAAAGGGTTACACAGTTATGGTTGGGTTTCGTAAATTTTTAAACCAGTAGAAAAATGAGAGTTACTGTATTATAATATTAATTGTTATGGCGATCGTGGCCAAGGGGTTAAGGCAATGGGTTGTGGTTCCATCATTCGCGGGTTCAAATCCCGTCGTTCGCCCTATTTTTTCCTTTTTACAGCCTAATTGTGAAAAATTATTTATTATCTTTTTTATGGGTAAAGTATATGATTGGTTCGAAGAACGATTAGAAGTTCAGGCAATTGCAGATGATGTTACAAGTAAATATGTTCCACCACACGTGAATATTTTTTATTGTCTTGGTGGTATTACTTTTGTTTGTTTCATCATTCAAGTAGCAACAGGGTTTGCTATGACTTTCTACTATCGGCCAACTGTTACAGAAGCTTTTTCTTCTGTTGAATATTTAATGACCGATGTTAATTTAGGTTGGTTAATAAGATCAATTCACCGTTGGTCGGCTAGTATGATGGTTTTAATGATGATTCTTCATATTTTCCGTGTGTATCTTACGGGTGGGTTTAAAAAACCTCGCGAATTAACATGGATGACTGGTGTTATTTTAGCATCGTTAACTGTTTCGTTTGGTGTTACTGGTTATTCTCTACCATGGGACCAAGTAGGTTATTGGGCTGTTAAAATTGTAACTGGTGTTCCAGATGCTATTCCTGTTGTTGGTGGTACTATTGTGGAATTACTTCGTGGTAGTGTGAGTGTTGGGCAGAGTACATTAACTCGATTCTATAGTTTACATACTTTTGTTTTGCCTGTTTTAACCGCAGTAGTTATGCTAGCGCATTTTCTAATGATTCGAAAACAGGGTATTTCAGGTCCACTATAATTTTACTTATTTAAACAAACGTTAAAAGAAAATGTCAATTCTTAAGAAACCGGATCTTACTGATCCTAAATTACGTGCAAAATTAGCAAAAGGAATGGGCCATAATTATTATGGTGAGCCCGCTTGGCCTAATGATTTACTTTACATTTTCCCTGTATGTATTCTTGGTACTTTCGCTTGTGTTATAGGTTTAGCTGTTTTACAGCCAACAGCATTAGGTGAACCTGCTGATCCTTTTGCTACACCGTTAGAAATCTTGCCTGAGTGGTACTTCTTTCCGACTTTTAATTTATTACGGGTTATACCAAATAAATTACTTGGTGTTTTAAGTATGGCTGCTGTTCCTGCGGGCCTTTTAACTGTTCCTTTTATAGAAAATGTTAACAAGTTCCAGAACCCCTTCCGTCGCCCATTAGCAAGTGCTGTTTTTCTTTTTAGTATAGTTGTTGCTATTTGGCTAGGTATTGGTGCAACACTTCCACTAAATCAAGCTTTGACTTTAGGGTTCTTTTAAGCTTCAATAACGTTTCAATTTAGACGTTGTTACTTATCTAGTTTTTCTCTAGTTTTTGTAAACGAATACCCTTTATTTTTTACTGGGTATTCGTGTGAGTTTATTTTATCGTTACCTTTGCTCCAACGGCTTCGAAATCCTTCTTTGCAGTTTCAACATCGTCTTTTCCAATTCCCTCTTTTATCAGTTTTGGTGCTGATTCTACTAAATCCTTCGCTTCCTTTAAACCTAAGCCAGTCATAGTTCTTACGATTTTTAGTATTGCTATTTTCTTATCTGCCGGTACATCCTCTAATATAAGAGAAAATTCGGTTTGTTCTTCTGTTTGCTCCGCTTCACCACCACTTGCTGATCCTGCCATTATTACTGGTCCTGATGCGGCTGATGCATCTACCTCAAAAACTTCTTCTATTGTCTTTACTAGTTCTGTTGCTTCTAATAAGCTTAACTCTTTTAGTTGTGTTATAATATTTTCTATTTTCTCACTCATTGTTGTCTTTCCTTCTGTTTTTGTTTTTACTTTAAACCTTTCATGAGATATTATAATAAAACAGATGCTATTTAATCAAATATCTTATCCCGGAATGCTGATACTTCCATCTGTATTGATGGGCTCATTGTCGTTGTTATGTAGAAACTTTTCCAATAATTACCTTTAACACCTGGTGGCTTGTTTTTATCTATAGATTCTTGTATTGCCTCTAAATTTATTAATAAATCTTCCTCTGGAAAATTTAATTTTCCAAATGGTACATGGACAATTCCTGTTCGATCTGCTCGATATTCTAATTTACCGCTTTTAAATTCTGTGATAGCTTCTTTAATATTTACTGTTACGGTCCCAGCTTTCGGTGATGGCATTAATCCACGGGGCCCTAATACACGGCCTAATTTCGCTATCAATGGCATCATATCAGGCGTTGTAATTAATTGGTCAAACTCAAACTTCCCTGTTTTTAAGATCTCTGTAACTAATTCGTCATCACCGACAATATCAGCACCCATCGCTAGGACTTCACTAGGTTCTTGTCGAGTAATGACAGCGATTTTAACTTCTTTTCCATTACCTTTTGGTAACATGACAGTAGCTCTTAATTTTTGGTCATTATATTTGGGGTCAATCCGTAAAGCTATATGTGCTTCTGCTGTTTCATTAAATTTAGCTGTTGAAATTAACTTTAATACTTGTAATGCTTCATTAGCTTTGTATAATTTTTTTTCTATTTTTGTCTGAGTTTCTTTAATTCGCTTTGATATTTTGCTCATTTTTTATTTTAGTCTTTATTAATTTTTTATCTCTATCCCCATATTTTTTGCCGTCCCTTCGATAATTTTGACTGCCTGTTCTAAGGTTTTAGTATTTAAATCGGATATTTTAATTTTCGCTATTTCTTCTAATTGTGTCGTAGTTACACTACCAACTATTTTCGTTTTAGCCTCACCAGATCCTTTACTTATTTTGGCAGCCTTCGTTAATAATACCGAAGCTGGGGGCGTTTTTAATATAAAGCTAAAGCTTCTATCTTCATAAACAGAAATTTCAACAGGTATTACTAACCCTATTTTGTCACCTGTTCGTGCATTATACTCTTTGCAGAACATCACTAGGTTTACACCATGTTGTCCTAATGCTGGACCGACAGGAGGTGCTGGTGTTGCTTTTCCTGCACTAAGTGCTAATTTAATTATTGCTGTTACTTTTTTCCCCATTTTTATTCTTTTGCTTTTTTTTAATAAATTTAATAATACTTCTTTTCTTTGTAAACTTTCAATCGTCTTATATTCTTTTTATTTTTTTTACTCTCTACTTAAAATTGCATCAGTTACAAAGCTCTTACTAAAAACCAATTAGATGGGTGCTGTTATTGTTGGAGATGACGAATTAGTTACAGAGATCTTAAAAACATTGAAATTTGAGTTTGACTAATTAATTACAACGCCTGATATGCTGCCATTGATAGCGAAATTAGGCCGTGGCCCCGTGGATCAATGCCATCACCGAAAGCTGGGGCCGTAACAGTAGATATTAAAGAAGCTATCACAGAATTTAAAAGCGGTAAATTAGAATATCGAGCCGATCGAACGGGAATTTTACATTCAACATTTGGAAAATTTAATTTTCTAGAGGAAGATTTATTAATAATTTTACAGGTAATACAAGAATCTATCGATAAAAACAATCCATCAGACGTTAAAGGTAATTATCGGAAAAGTTTCTCCGTAACAACGCTATTTAATCCTCTGACACAAATGCAAATATACTTACCGGGACAAAATGTTTATTTTTTTTACTTCACCCGTACTTAATTTTCGTCAAATTAGTTAACTCTTCCGTGAAGTTTTTATTTTTTATTTCTTTTGTTTGCTTATCGTTCAAGGCCTTAGTCATAAAATTCTTATTCATTTATCTAACGGCTTTTTTGACCTTTAATTTATAAATTTATGTTTTCCGGAAACATAACTCAAATTATCAGGTCTTTTCTTGTCCTAAATTGTTTTTTATCTAATATAATAAAAATATAATCTAACGCCTTTAGTTCAGTTGGTAGAACGTAGGTCTCCAAAACCTAATGTCGAGGGTTCAAGTCCTTCAGGGCGTGTCAAAAGATTGCATGATTTTTTATTTTTTATTATAGTGTAAGAATGAGGGCATGTAGCTCAGTGGATAGAGCATCAGATTCCGGTTCTGGATGTCGAAGGTTCGATTCCTTCCTTGCTCGAAACTGGGGCTGTTTGGTTTTGACACTTCATTAGTTAGGTTTAGCAATACAAGTCGATTTAAGAGTGTCGTTAAATCTCTTAGCGTTTATTATTTAATTGCAAATAATATCTTAAATTTAAAGAAAAAGAGCCTTTTAGCTTTTGCTTAGTTTTTTTATGTATAGTTAATGAATTTGCTCTCAAGTAAACTTTAGAAAAGTTACTTTTTCATCTTATTTTTGTAGACTACTACTAAGCTTGTGAAACGTTAGGGCTTTATATGTATTGTTGTGGACGTGGGTTCGACTCCCACCAGCTCCAACTCTTTTATCTTTTATTAGCATCTGTGGCCGAGTGGTTGAAGGCACCGGACTCATAATCCGTTTCTCATTGAGACGCCGCTGGTTCGAATCCAGTCGGATGCTTTTTTTATTCTTCGTTAATGTATTTAATTGGGGGTGGAGGGACTTGAACCCTCACGACCAAAAAGATCAACAGATTTTAAATCTGTTGTGTCTACCATTCCACCACACCCCCATTTAAGCGACACCCAGATTCGAACTGGGGATAAAAGATTTGCAATCTTCTGCCTTACCACTTGGCTATATCGCCATAACAATATTATACATTCTTTCTTAAACTTTTCCGCTACTAATTTTTTTTGCTTTAATTATAATCAATAAATTTAAAATGTTCACATTGAGTAATTACTCGAGAAGTACTTAATCTTCCCTCTATTATAAAAATTGCTTATGTATGTCTGTATAATCATCTATTTTACTACTCTTGTTTATCCTTTCCGTCTTTGATTTGTGCCTCTAAAAAACTATTGAAGAAATAGTTAACAAAAGAAGACCTTCCGTTAAATTGATTTCTTCCAGTATCACGTGATTTGACTTTATGGTTCGAAGCGTAATTATATTATCAAGATACTTCTCATAATCGATTTAAACGAGCTCTTGATTTCGTTAAGTCTTCTATTTATAATAATTTGATTCCTTAATAGACACTACTTTTTTAATTCATTTCCAATAGATTATATACTTGTTCGATACAGTTGTTTTTAATTGTATAACAATCTAAATTTTATAAGGAGAATCTGTATGTTAAGAACAATATGGTTTGTAACAGTTACATCCGCGGCAGTCGCAACAAAAGATCCAGTAAACGCAATGATAATCATTGCTTGTTGTTTATTATAGGCTGACTTTATAACACATTTACGTTTTGATTAGCGAAAAAAACTACCTTAACTTTTGTAAGTTAAGGTATTTTTTTTCTTGTTTACTATAAACTAAACTAAACTAATGTTATAATTTAGTTTGTAGTAAATTAAATTAATGCCGTTATTTATTCCTTTATTCAATGGTTTTGTTATGCTTTTTTTTTACTTTGTGTATTCCCTTATTTTATTACTTTTGTTATCCCTACTAACTTTTATTATAACTCGCCAACTGCTTAGCTCGGTCAGGCAGCTTTCTTCTAGTTCGCTATCCATAAGCTCATTAAAGTCAGAAGGTTTCTTAGATTCAAATAGTTTTAATCAAAGTTTTTTAATTTCTCGTAGTAGTCTTTTCTTTAGATCTTTGAGTTTTTATTGTAATTTTCTTTTTTTCATTTCTCGTATGGATAAAAATGATTACTCAATCTTATTTAATTCTTTTGGAGGGATCTTAGAAAAAAACAGAATGAATGCCCACTCTCTCTATAATTTCTCACTGGCCTTATCTTTTCAACCTTTTTACTTACAAACAAGAACTTTTATTTATCACCTTTTATTCTAAGGAAAATATTTTTCGTTAATCGGGATGACAGGATTTGAACCTGCGACCTCCTGCTCCCAAGGCAGGCGCGCTACCAAACTGTGCTACATCCCGTTAATAAGATAATAATAACTTATTATCTTATCATAAGCTAGAGCTGGTTAATTAACTCTTAGTTAATTTGAGCAAATTGTTCGACTTTTGTTTTTAGTACAACTACTTTATCATTCTCATCTACATCTACTACCGCGGAATCTCCTGCTTTAATCCGTTCTGATAAAACTTCCTCTGCAAGACTATCTTCTAATAATCTCATTACTGCTCTTCGTAACGGTCGTGCTCCATAGGCTGGGTTAAAACCTTCATTTATTAATCTCGTTTTGAAGCGATCTGTTACTCCAATAAGTATTCCTTTTTCACTTATTCTATCGAAGACTTCTTTTAACATTATCTCGGCTATTTCTCCTACTTCGTCTTTTGTTAATTGTCTAAATACGATAATTTCATCTAGCCGGTTTAAAAATTCTGGTCGAAAATATTGCTTTAGTTCTTCGTTAACTAAAGACCGTATACGTGTGTATTGGTACTCTGTTTGGTCGTCTGTTAATTCAAAGCCTAAACTACCTGCCCCTTTTTCGATTACTTTCGAACCGATATTTGACGTTAATATAATTAAAGTACTCTTAAAATCGATTGTTCGGCCTTTTGCTTCTGTTAATCTTCCGTCTTCTAGTATTTGCAATAATAAATTGAATACATCTGGGTGGGCTTTCTCAATCTCATCAAAAAGTACTACAGTATATGGGCGACGACGTACTGCTTCCGTTAATTGCCCTCCTTCACTATAACCTACGTAACCTGGAGGTGAACCTATTAATTTTGATACCGTATGACGTTCCATGTATTCTGACATATCTAAGCGTACCATTGCTTCCTCCGAACCGAAAAAGTATGAAGCAAGTGCTTTTGTCAATTCCGTCTTACCAACTCCGGTGGGTCCTGAGAAAATAAAGCTTGCAATAGGTCTATTTGGATTTTTTAAACCTACCCTGGCTCTTCTTATAGCTCGTGAAACTGCCACTACTGCTTCATCTTGTCCTATTATTCTACCGTGTAATGTTTCCTCCATATTTAATAGTTTCTCGGACTCAGAGCGTGTTAATTTATTAACCGGGATTCCTGTCCACGAGGCTACTATTTGTGCTATATCGTCCTCTGTTACAACAGGTTCTTTTGTTACATCCACTTCACCCTTTTTGCTTAAGGCTATCGCTGTGATTTGGGACTTAATTTCCATTTCACGTACACGGAATTGTCCCGCTATTTCAAAATCTTGAGCTCTCACTGCCCCTTCTTTACTCTTGAGTACTGTACGCAATTCACGATCCAGCTCTCTTGCCGCTGGTGGTAATTGTGAGCTTAATAATCTTACCCTTGAACCTGCTTCATCTATTAAATCTATCGCTTTATCAGGTAAGAATCTATCTGCAATATATTGATCAGCAAATTTTGCTGCTGCTATTAATGCTTCATCGGATATTTTTAGTTTATGATGTTGTTCATATCTATCTCTTAAGCCATAAAGAATTTCTATGGCCTCATCAACACTCGGCTCGCCTACAATAACAGGCTGAAAACGCCTTTCTAAAGCCGCATCTTTTTCAATGTGTTTCCTATATTCTTCCGATGTTGTAGCCCCAATACATTGTAGTTCCCCTCTTGCTAGGGCTGGTTTTAGTATATTCGCAGCATCTATAGCACCTTCTGCTGCACCAGCCCCTATTAGTGTATGTACTTCATCAATCACAAGAATTACATTATCAGCTGATCTAATTTCATCCATTATTTTCTTCAGCCGTTCTTCAAATTCTCCTCTATACTTGGTTCCAGCAACAAGTAAACCTATGTCTAGTGTTACAACACGTTTTCCTTCTAATATATCAGGTATATCACGATTTGATATTCGCTGTGCTAAACCTTCCGCTACTGCTGTTTTTCCGACCCCAGGCTCGCCTATTAATACTGGATTATTTTTCGTTCTTCGCCCTAAAATTTGGATAACACGCTCTATTTCCTTTTGTCTTCCAACTACAGGATCCAAGCTCCCTTCAGCCGCTTTTTGGGTTAAATTCGTCCCAAATTCAGCTAATGTTGGTGTTTTACTTTTAGTAGTACCTCCACCGTTTGTTACTTCAGAAGTTTCACCTAGTAGCCGTATTATTTGTGTCCGGATCTTTGATAAATCTACTCGTAAATGCTCCAATACTCTTGCTGCAACACCTTCCCCTTCACGTATTAAACCTAATAATAAATGTTCTGTTCCAATATAATTGTGCCCGAGTTGTCGTGCTTCTTCCAGGGATAGTTCAAGCACCCGTTTTGCCCTTGGTGTAAATGGTATCTCTACCGCTACAAAACCAGACCCTCTTCCAATAATTTTTTCAACCTCAGTTCTAGCATCTTTCAAGGTTACACCCATTGATTTGAGAACCTTTGCTCCGATACCAGTTCCTTCACCTATTAAACCTAACAGTAATTGTTCTGTTCCAACAAAATTATGTCCCAGTCTTCTTGCCTCTTCTTGAGCTAGCATTATTACTTTAATAGCTTTTTCCGTAAAGCGTTCAAACATACTCTAGTTAGTTCTTTTTGATTACCTTTGATATTATTAGATACTAGCATATATTTATCTCTAAAATTTTTTAAACTAGGTTTTATTTTTTTGTACTTTTATACGTTATTATCTCGTACTTTTCAAATTTTCTTTTCTCATTCACGAAGGTTTTTTTTTTACGCTTTTTTCGACGTAATCGTGCAAAATTATATAATGTAGACAGTAAAAAATTTTATGGTTTTTTTACTTTTTTCATTTACAAATCTTTTTGCTTAAATGTATTAGCATTGATCAGGTTCTTTTAACTACGTCGTCGGTTAACTTTTACCTGTATTTTAGATGCTATAAAAGACCTTTGTAGACTGAATTCCCTAGACTGGGGTGACTTGCTCGCTTGTCTCTATTACTGACTTCTTACAATTTGTGTTAACATTTTTTTATCTATCGTATTTTTTGCTGATAAGCTCTTCCTTTTTTTTGCCATTTTCTGTTTGTTCGCCTTATAGGAGGATTACCTCTTTTTAATTTTTCTTTATTGTTCCAGGTATTTTCTTCTTTTTTGCTGTCCATATTTTCTTTGTTTTCGTCTTTTAACTAACAGTATTTGATTTTTTAAATTTATATTATCAATTGTAAAAAACATTACTATCGTTACAATAATATATTGTGAAAATAATAATATGGGATCTAGTCTCCACCCATGGATTATTATAATTCCACTATATATTAGGTTTAGTGTTATTACGAATATATCATTTGTTCCTGATATTTGTGGTTTTGTTATTTTAACAATATAAAATAAACTACCACTTATTGTCATTAAAATACCCAGGACAACATTTGGTGTCAAGCCTATATTTATCATTTATTACTTTTGTTCTTTTTGCTAATTTATTACTTTTTTCCTTTATAAGAATTGTCTGTTTTTTGTATTCTTATAAAAGAAAAAAGCTGTTATGATCTTGTTAGTTGGTCTTTTTGACTAACATATACCAATGCTGCTGATATTGGTACAACAACAATTAAAAATCCTAATACAAGACTATTGAGAAAAGATTGCAAAGATGGTGTCATATTAATTATTTAATTTTATTAAATGAAAAATTAGTTGTTATTTTATATGCTTAAATGTTAACATCTTAAATATAAATAGTCTAGCTTATAGAATAAGATACTTTTATTTTAAGCACATATATATATTCTATTTTATACGAAATTTTCGTTTGATGTTCGTCCGGTTGTTTTTAACCAATTCTGGGCCTCAATATAATTATTTGGTGCTAGCTTAATAGCTTGTTTCCAATAATCTGCTGCTTTATCAAAGAGTTGAATAGCTTTCTCTTTTTCATTTCGTTCTTTTGATAGAACACCTTGATAATGATAGATAACTGCTATATTATTTAAAGCTTGTGGTAATCTTGCGTTTAATTGTAATGCTTGATGATAATATTCTAATGCTTTAATATATTCACCATTACTACCATATATGAGTCCTATATTATATAGAATATAACTTCTATCAAATGGATCTTCTTCTAATCGTAATGCTTCATAATAATTTTCAAGCGCCTCCGCATATTCTCCTTCAGATTGTGCACACATGCCATCTCGGTAGTAAGAGAATGCTTCCTTTTCTTCTTTACTCGTTGGTAGTACTTTCAGTATTATATCAGCTAAAACAGTAAATGTTTTATCTATGAAATTATCATTTTTTTGCGATCGTGGCATATTTTTTGTTGTCAGTATTGTTTTTTAAACTAACAGTTTTTTCGTTTTGTTATTATTTGTTATTAAAAGTTGTTAGTTACCACCCGTGATGAAAGGTAACAATGAAACTATTCTAGCCTTTTTTATTGCTTTACTTATTTGTCTATGTTGTTTTGTTGATAATTTGGTACTCCGTCGTGGTAGAATTTTACCTTGTTCGTTTATAAAATTCTTTAATTGCTCTATATTTTTATAATTTATTTGTTCAGTGTTTAGCTTTTCCGTATTTTTTTTGTAAGTTGTCTTCATACAGTTTTTTTTTATTTAATTTCTTTAAAAAGTTGGTGCTTTTTTGTTACAGGACAATATTTTCTTAACTCAAGTCGGTTGGGTGTATTTCGCTTATTTTTCGTTGTTGTATAACGAAACACGCCTTCTTCAGTTCGTGATTCTAATGTTACAGTAGTTCTTACAGCTTTTGATTTTCCCATTTCTTTCGACCCCTCCTTTTTTTTTATTTCTATTGTCTCATCTTTTGTTTTCTATATCAAGCTTCTCTCTGTTTTTTTTTCCTCTGCGGATGGAGAGACTCGAACTCTCACAAGAATATCTTACTAGAACCTAAATCTAACGCGTCTACCAATTTCGCCACATCCGCTCACTTTATATTAACAAAAACCCGTTAAAAAATAAACCACATCTTTCTTGTACTAATTTTTTTTACTAAAATCTCTAATAAGTTTTGAACTAGCCCTTGGAATCAGTGTTTAACTGTAACGTTTTTTTACCTAATGTAGTCGCATTAAAATTTTTCGTTCCTCTAATGAGGTTCTCTATAGACTCTTCACATCTGGCTTTTAGTCTCATCGTCCACCAATCTTTTGCTATTAACGTTTTTTTCACACAAGAGATTCTTATTTACATAATTATACAAGTAAGGAATCAATATAAAGTCCCGGTGTTCTCCGTCAAACGTGTTTTTTTACCGTTTATAAATTTTTATTATAATTTTTTATTATAATTTTTACCTGCTCTTCATTCAAATTGTCCTGATTATTAATTAAAAGATAGGGTTCAGTATAGCGAATTAGATAGTTTAACTCACGAAGTGATTCCATCGTAGGGTGTCAATTATTAGAGTAAAATAGGTTAGTTCGTAGAGTTGCACAAAAATCCCCGATGATTCTCCCCTCTACTCGAAAAAGCCTTTTAAGATTATTAATTATAATTTTCACTTTTTTTTCCCGCCAGCGTCTTATTTATAAAATTTCCTGTTTATTTATTGTTAGAATAATGTCTAATATCTTACCGCTTCCTTATTCTTCTGTTTTTGGTAATTTAATTAATTACTAAATTGTTAACTCATAATAGAAACTAATAAAACAAATGAAGGAACAAGTTTATCGGGTTTAATTTGCTACTTTTTTAGTTATGACTAAGAAAGATTTTTTCATTCCTTATCAAAACATTGAACTTTTATAGTTTGTAGTTTCTTATCTTCCATTATATAATGTTACTATATTCCTCAGTAGCTCAGTGGTAGAGCAATCGGCTGTTAACCGATTGGTCGTAGGTTCAAGTCCTTCCTGGGGAGTTTTGTAATTTGTTAGACACTGAAAAGCCATCTCATTTTCAAACTACTAACTTTAATATAAATTATTGAATAATAAGAAACTTTTAAAAATCCCGTAATCGATAAGTAATGTGACGGTAAAGTGTAACTCCTAAAAACCGAATGGTAAACACATTCCAATTACCCACAAAGGATACAAAACACGCTGAATAGGTTCCTAACTTTGACCAATTTACGATTGTCGCAATTAACGTAAAAGTAATTGCAATCACTGGTACGAATTGAGCTTCCATTTTAAATTTATTTTCGATGAATTGCAGTCCACGTCATAAAAGAATTAACTTGTGAGGTTGGCCCAGCTTTTTAAAGCATCTAAATATAATATATCATTAAAGAAAAAATACCTTGAAACGTTTTAATTTCGTAGTTCGAAACCCTTTAATTAAGGCAATGTGTTGCTTAATTATGTCGGTCACCAAAATGTATAATAAGGCACATTTTCGTAAACTAAAGTTTGCCTTATTCTGCATTTTGTTAAGTATACTATGAAAATTATAAATTATCGTAAGAATGAATCTTATATTGAGAATGAATTAGATCCTTTGTTATGTAAGATGCGTACGACAAAGCAAAAACAACTATTAACTTTCCCGTAGCAATTAATAGTGCCCGAAGTGTTATTATTTCAAGGACTAAGGAGGCTATCCGCTGGTTGTACTATACCTATCACAATACGTAGGCAAGAATAGGGGTGCTATAAATAATTCACCCACTACCGGTGTCTCATGCCCAGTTAGACTACCAGGCCAATACAGGGACCAGTTTGTTTTATGAGGAATCCCATAAATTTTTGGCAACAGCGGATACACGTTATTTACGGAATTATAATTTTCACTTCCCTGTGCATTCTATAAATTTTATTCTTTGTTTTTTCATTACCCCCAGGGGAATTCGAATCCCCGTTACCTCCGTGAAAGGGAGATGTCCTAGGCCTCTAGACGATGGGGGCATATTGCTTAATTAATATAAATATTATATTAAAATAAGAACTTTGTCAACACTGATTATTTTTTTTTATCTTCTTTTAATTTACTGCAGATGAAAACTCCCGCTTAACTAGCCTCTTACAGAGGTTAGTTAAGCGGGAATTATGGTAATAGCTTTAAAAACTAAATGTTTCTTTTTCTATTATCCGTTTACTGCTGGAGCAGTTAAAGCTACAGGTAAAGACTCACCTGCTGCTAAATCTAGAGGGAAGTTATGAGCGTTACGCTCATGCATTACTTCCATACCTAGGTTAGCACGGTTAACGATATCAGCCCATGTGTTGATAACACGACCTTGACTATCAACAACCGATTGGTTGAAGTTGAATCCGTTTAAGTTGAAAGCCATAGTACTGATTCCCATTGAAGTTAACCAGATACCTAAAACAGGCCATAAACCTAAGAAGAAATGTAAAGCACGTGAGTTGTTGAAACTAGCGTACTGGAAAATTAAACGACCGAAGTAGCCATGAGCTGCAACGATGTTGTAAGTTTCTTCTTCTTGACCAAACTTGTAACCGTAGTTAGCAGATTCGTTCTCAGTAGTTTCACGAATTAAACTAGAAGTTACTAGTGAACCGTGCATAGCACTGAATAATGAACCACCAAAAACACCAGCAACACCAGCCATGTGGAATGGGTGCATTAAAATGTTGTGCTCAGCTTGGAATACGATCATGAAGTTGAAAGTACCAGATATACCTAAAGGCATACCATCAGAGAATGAACCCTGACCAATCGGGTAAACGATGAATACAGCAGAAGCTGCAGCAACTGGAGCAGAGAATGCAACACAGATCCAAGGACGCATACCTAAACGGTAGCTTAATTCCCACTCACGACCCATATAAGCACAAACACCAATGAAGAAGTGAAGAACAACTAGTTGGTACTCACCACCGTTGTATAACCACTCATCTAGAGAAGCAGCTTCCCAGATAGGGTAGAAATGTACACCAATCGCGTTTGAACTAGGAATAACAGCACCAGAGATGATGTTGTTTCCATATAATAAAGATCCTGCAACAGGCTCACGAATACCATCGATATCTACTGGCGGTGCAGCGATGAAAGCGATGATGAAACATGAAGTAGCTGTTAGTAAAGTAGGAATCATTAATACGCCGAACCAACCGATGTAAAGACGGTTCTCAGTACTAGTAATCCATGAACAAAAGTTTTCCCATAAGTTTGCGCTTTCGCGTCTTTCTAAAGTAGCAGTCATTTTTTTTCTTTTTTTTAAAGGTTAATATTTTTTTTACTTCTCAAGTTATTTTTAAAACTTGTTACATAATATTATATAGGTTTTGATTACCTTTGTAAACATTTTCTATTCTTTTTTTGTTTTTTGTCCCTTTTTTTATATTTTTCGTGAATTTTACGGTTTTAATATAAAAGGGACAAAAAACAAAAAAAGAATAGAAAATGTTTACAAAGGTAATCAAAACCTATATAATTTGTATTAAATATAATAATTTTATATGTCACATTTTAGCAAAATAAAAACTAACTTTAAAAGTCTTGAATTATTAAAGAGTTCGATCCTTGAATTACCTATTCAAGGTTTACTAAACATCTCTATAGACGATACTAATATAAAGAAAATTGAAATCACTCAAGAAAACGATAAGACTATAGTTTTCCAATGGACCGGTCAAGAATATGAGTTAGTTACAGATTTATACTTCTGGCAGCAGTCAATGTCCGTTGAGAATTTTTTGAACACACTTACGCAACAGTATGCTCATAATGTTATAGTATCAGAAGGTCTTCACCAAGGCTTTGAGTCTGTTGACAAGGTTCATTCTAAGGATGGTTCAGTCCACTTAGTTTTACAACGTTGGGCTTAAATAAAAAAAGAAATAAGATTAACACAAGTATAAAGAACTGTTAGCTGCCAAAGTACAAGGTTTTTACACCCGATTAATAAAGAATCGTGTGTAAAAACCTTTAACCGAAAACGTCTAACTGTTAATGTGCTTGTTAAAGGGCAAGTAAGGCATTATACTTTTTTTCGATTTTACAAAAATGCTTTTTCTTATTAAGTTAACTCTTAACCTCTAGTATTTTCAATAATGAAATAATAAAGGAGAAAGTTATCCATCGAGAAACAAAAGCTGTCTTAACTATTTCCGATTAGATTAAGTACTGCTAAAGATGTATAACATTAACACTATTATATGATGCGTTAATGTATGTTAGAACCAAACCTTTTGGCTAATCTTTAAGGGTATCAAACTTTGAGTGGTGTAGTAATAAAGCCAAATATTTTAGCGCCCGATAAAAAAAGATAAGTTTTATCTCTTTTTATTTAGTTTTTGTTAGTTTTTTAATCTATAATCATTATTAGTATTAACAGGATTAATAATTAGTCATACAAAGTTTTGGATATTTAATCTTAGCTTCTTTATAGTTATCAGTTATTGGCCAAGAATTTTATTCTACTATTGTTCTATTATCCTAGTTTTATACCTGTAGTTCTTTAGTATTCGTTTTTAATTTATAAAAAAAATTCCGTGTATGGTTAAACGTGGTTCAAAAGTAAGAATTCTAAGAAAAGAATCGTATTGGTTTCAAGATATAGGTACAGTTGCTTCTTTAGATAAAAGTGGTGTACGTTATCCAGCAGTTGTTCGTTTTGATAAAGTAAATTATAGTGGGGTTAATACTAATAATTTTTCTTTAAATGAATTAGTTGAAGTAGAATTATAAAAAAAGCAAAAAAGATGAATAACTGTTGATCATTATTCATCCTTTTTGCTTATCCTACTGTTGCCCAATCAACATCCACATTGTCTAAAATTAATGAAGAATTATAGATTTGCAAAATAATTAATAAGAAAGCCAAAAATAGAACCATAACAGCCCCCATTATAGGAGTAGTGCCCCAGCCTGGCGCCACTTTTCCATATTCTGAATTTAACGGTTTTAATACATCACTTAATCTTGTTTTTAATACCATTTTTTTTTACTATTTAAATTTTTGTTATTAGTAATATTATATATATAAAACGATAAATTTAAAATTTTCTTTTATTTTTATGGAAACATCCACCATTCTAGGCGTGTTTATCGCTAGTCTACTTGTAGGTATCTCGAGCTATTCGGTTTATATTTCTTTTGGCCCTGCTTCAAAGCAGTTGAAAGACCCATTTGAGGAACATGAAGATTAAAAAAAAAAACCACTCGTTTTGAGTGGTTTTCTTTTACTTTTTAGCTATTCGTGGTGGATCTCTGAAAAAAATAGCAAAAAATATTACAGCTAGTGTTCCTGCTAATAAAAATACATAAACAAGACTTTCCATAGTTTCCCTACTTTTATATATTTATAATTATACGGCTCCCTGTTTCTTAGTGCTCTTATCACCTACTTTTTGGAATGCACCAAATTCAGCCTGTTCTGTTACTTCTGCCCCAATACCAGCAAAAACGTCTCTGAATATTGTTCGTGATCCGTGCCATAAATGGCCTAAGAAGAATAATAAAGCAAAGTTTGCATGCCCGAAAGTATACCAGCCCCGTGGACTACTACGGAATACGCCATCAGACTCTACAGTTGTACGGTCAAATTCAAAAACTTCACCGAGTTGTGATTTACGTGCGTATTTTTTAACTGTCGAAGCATCAGTATATACTTGGCCGTTTAACTTGCCACCATAGAAGCTTACGCTAACACCTACTTGCTCAATACTATATTTTGATTCCGCCCGTCTAAACGGTATATCCGCACGGATAATACCATCTTTATCTACTAAGATTACAGGGAAAGTTTCAAAAAATGCAGGCATTCGACGTACACTAAGTTCACGACCTTCTTTATCTTGAAAAACTGGATGACCTAACCATGCTTCTGCAATACCATCTCCTTTATCCATTGGCCCTGCTCTAAATAATCCTCCTTTTGCTGGATTATTACCGATATAATCATAGAATGCTAATTTATCAGGGATTTTTGACCATGCTTGACTCAAACTTAGCCCATCGCTTACTGAACTTTCAATGCGACGTTCAATTTCCTGCTGAAAATATCCATTGTCCCACTGGTAACGTGTCGGTCCAAATAATTCAATTGGCGTTGTTGCACTTCCATACCACATTGTTCCGGATGTAACAAATGCAGCAAAGAAAACAGCTGAGATACTACTTGATAATACTGTTTCAATATTTCCCATACGCAATCCACGATATAGACGCTGTGGTGGACGGATTGAAAGGTGAAAAGCACCTGCTAATATTCCAAGAACACCGGCAGCTATATGATGTGATGCTATTCCGGCAGGGTTAAATGGGTTAAACCCATCTGGTCCCCATGCTGGTGCTACTGGTTGAACACGACCAGTAATACCATATGCATCAGAAATCCAAATTCCAGGACCAAAAAGCCCAGTTACATGGAAAGCACCAAAGCCAAAACAAAGTAACCCTGCAAGTAACAGATGAATACCAAAAATCTTTGGTAAATCTAAGGCAGGTTCACCTGTTCGTGGGTCACGGAATAATTCTAAATCCCAGTATACCCAATGCCAAACAGCTGCTAAGAATAATAATCCTGATAAAATAATATGTGCTATCGCTACACCTTCAAAACTCCAAATTCCAGGGTCAGAAACACTCTCGCCTGTTATACTCCATCCACCCCAGGAATCGGTTACCCCTAATCTAGCCATGAACGGCATAACAAACATTCCTTGTCGCCACATCGGGTTTAAGACAGGATCTGATGGATCAAAAACGGCTAATTCATATAATGCCATAGAACCCGCCCAACCTGAAACTAGAGATGTGTGCATTAAATGTACGGCTAATAATCTTCCTGGATCATTAAGAACTACGGTATGTACTCGGTACCAAGGTAAACCCATTAATAACTGCTCCTTTTAAGGATCAAAATTTATTGAACTTTCTTACAATTAAATATGAAATGCTTTCTATTTAAAATAAAATTGCATTTAATAACTTATTATACATGGAAACGCCGATACGTATCAAAAATTAAAGTTTTATTTCGACATCAACGCCAGCCGGCAAGTCAATTTTTAATAAACTATCGATAACATTAGTCGAGGGTTTATAGATATCGATTAGTCGTTGGTGTGTTCGTATTTCAAAATGTTCTCTTGCGTCTTTATTTACATGTGGCGAACGTAGAACACAAAAAATTCGTCTTTTTGTAGGTAAAGGTACTAAACTATAAGATTCTTCGTCTAACTGTTTGATGTTGGCGATGATTTTATCACAGGATATATTCAATATTCTGTGATCGTACGCACATAATTTGATTCGTATTTTTTGTTGTTTTGCTATATACATTTTTTTATTCTATTATTTTCGACACGACACCAGCACCAACAGTTCTACCACCTTCTCGAATCGCAAATCTCATTCCTTGTTCTATTGCGATTGGGTGAATTAATTCAGCAGTCATTTTAATACGGTCTCCTGGCATTACCATCTCTGCTATACTCCCATCATCACCCGTAAATTGTGCAATTGTGCCAGTTACGTCAGTTGTTCTAACATAAAATTGAGGTCTATAACCTGTGAAAAAAGGTGTATGCCGACCCCCTTCTTCTTTATTTAAAATATAAACCTCAGCCTCAAATTTTGTGTGCGGTGTAATTGATTTTGGCTGTGCCAGAACCATTCCACGCTCGATATCTGTTTTTTGTACACCTCTTAGAAGAATACCAATATTATCCCCTGCCATACCTTCTTCTAAAGTTTTCTGAAACATCTCCAAGCCGGTAATTGTTGTTGTTGTTGTTTCCCTTAAACCCACTATTTCTATCGTTTCACCCACTTTAATTTGTCCTCGTTCAATCCGTCCTGTTGCTACAGTGCCTCGTCCTGTTATTGAGAAAACATCTTCTACAGCCATTAAGAAATTTTTATCCACATCACGTTTTGGTGTTGGGATGTAGCTATCTACAGCATCCATTAGCGCAAATATTTTATCGACCCATTTATCGCTTCCTTTTTCTAGGTCTGGATTACTAGTTATTGCTTCTAAGGCTAATAAAGCAGATCCGGCAACGAAAGGTATTTCATCTCCAGGAAAATCATAATTACTTAAAAGTTCCTGTACTTCTAATTCGACTAATTCTAGTAATTCCTCATCGTCAACCTGATCTTCTTTATTCAAGAAAACAACAACATGTGGTACTCCTACTTGTTTCGCTAACAAGATATGCTCTCGAGTTTGAGGCATTGGTCCATCTGCTGCTGAAACTACTAAAATTGCACCATCCATTTGTGCTGCACCAGTGATCATATTTTTTACATAATCAGCGTGCCCAGGGCAATCTACATGAGCATAATGTCGACTCTCTGTTTCATATTCTACGTGAGCTGTATTAATTGTAATTCCTCGTGCCTTTTCTTCGGGGGCCGCGTCAATTTCATCGAATTTTTTTGCTTTTGTTTCTGACCCAAGCGATAAAGTTGCTGATATAGCTGCAGTCAATGTTGTCTTTCCATGATCAACATGCCCAATTGTTCCAATATTTACATGTGCTTTTGTTCTCTCAAATTTTTCTCTTGCCATATCCTTTGTTTATTATTATTTTATTATTCTTTTGTAGTTGTTTTCATTTAATAACGGTAGTGTGCAAATGCTTTGTTTGCTTCGGCCATTTTATGTGTTTCATCCCTTTTCCGTATGGCGCCTCCAGCTACATTTGCAGCGTCGATTATTTCATTTGCTAATTTCGAACTCATACTTTTACCTGAACGTTGTGCTGCAAAGCGTGTTAACCAACGTAAAGCTAAATTTGTTCCTCTATAAACCTTTACCTCTAGTGGAACTTGATATGTGGAACCTCCTATACGTTTAGACTTTACCTCCACCATAGGTGTTATGTTATATATTGCTTTTTCTAAGACATTTAATGGGTCTGTTGAAGTTCTTGCTTTTATTATATCCATTGATTCATATAATATCCGCTGCGCTAAAGACTTTTTACCGCTCTTTAACAATCGAACGGTTAACATACTAACTAAACGACTATTATATATTGGGTCGGGCGTTGCAAGGCTTTTTTTTGATTTTGATCTACGAGACATTTGAATTTATTATGATTATGTTTATTCTTTTGGTTTTTTTGCCCCATACTTAGAGCGACTTTGTTTACGATCTTTTACACCTGAAGTATCTAAGCTACCTCTCACAATATGATATCTCACGCCGGGTAGATCTTTTACTCTTCCACCACGGATTAAAACAACAGAATGTTCCTGGATATTATGGCCTATACCGGGAATATAAGCAGTCACCTCAAAACCTGTTGTTAAACGTACTCTTGCAACTTTCCGTAAAGCAGAATTCGGCTTCTTTGGTGTTGTTGTATAAACACGGGTGCAAACTCCTCGTCGTTGTGGACAACTCTTTAATGCTGGCGACTTAGTTTTTTTAGTAATACGTTTACGTTCATCTCGAACTAATTGTTGTATTGTTGGCATATATTATTTATATACATTTTTATAAGCAAGTATTTGATTATTTATTCGTCGATAATTGATATTTTCGATAGAATCGTTCCACTCTACCTTCCGTATCAATTATTTGTTGTGAACCGGTATAAAAAGGATGATTACCAGACCAAATATCGACATTTAAACTTGGTTTCGTTGATCCTACAGTTGTAATTTGTTTTCCATTACAATAAACAGTAGCATCAGGATACCATTCTGGATGAATTTCTTTTTTAGGCATTTTTCTATTCTTTTATATAATTTTAGCGTTTTGAGAACTGTGGTGCTTTTCTTGCTTTTTTTAAACCGTACTTTCTTCGTTCTTTTTCGCGTGCGTCGCGTTCCATAAACCCCGCTGCTTTTAATATTATTCTATTTTCTGGATTCATTATACATAAGGCACGAGATAGGCCTAAACGAATAGCACCAGCTTGGCTACTCAATCCACCACCTTTTATATTAATTTTTATATCATATTTTGTGTCAAGACCCAAAATACTTAAAGGGGATTTAACAATCGATACTTTTACAGGACTTTGTTGGAGATATTCCAAAAGGTCCCTAGAATTAATAAGTATTTTTCCTGTTCCTTCCGTTAGAAAAACGCGTGCAGTAGATGTTTTTCTACGCCCAATTCCTACAATATCCTTTTTTTCCATGTTTTTATAGCTTTATTTCTAGAGGTTGTTGTGATGTGTGTGGATGTATAGCCGTCTGATAAATTTTAATGTTTCGGAAAAGTTGCCGACCTAGCTTCCCTTTTGGTAACATTCCTTTGACACTTTTTTGTATTATTTGATCAGGGTTTTTTAAGCGTAACTCCTGTAGTGTTTCGATTTTTAGACCCCCCGGACGCCCAGAATGCCGATAGTAAAGTTTCTTCTGCTCTTTTGCCCCTGTTACTTTTATTTGGTCAGAATTAATAATTATAATGTGATTTCTTGGATTTACGTGCGGACCATAGAGACAAGTAATCTTACCCGTAAGAATATTAATTATTTTCGAGGTTAGCTTCCCTAAAACCTGATCTTTAGCATCTATTAAAAACCAATTTTGTTTTTTTGTTTCCTCGAACGTAAAATTTGTTTTATTCATTTTTTCTTAGCTTTTATTGTTTTAACCCTGCCTAAAATTTAAAAATTTTTAGACTTCTTCCATATTTTTAGGCAAAGGGGGTAATGTAATGCCCAACCTTTTTTCTAAAGCATTAATGACCTCATTCACAGATTTTAACCCAAAATTTTTTATTTCTAATAATTCTTTTTGTGAGTATAGAAGTAAATCTGACATAGTATGAATTTTAGCACGCTTTAAACAATTATATGCCCGAACAGAAAGTTGTAGTTCTTCAATCAAAATCCGTTGATAATCCATTTCCTCTGGTAGTACTTCAATTTCATAACTAGTTTCAGGAAATGCCTGTAATGGTGTCAACAAGGATATTAGTATCTTAGCACCTTCTTCAATGGCTTTTCGCGGTTGAATACTACCATTAGTTGTTATATCTAATGTTAAACTCTCGCCACGTTTCTCTTGAGTTAAATTTATCTCATCAACCTTTATGCCTATTTTTTTTACCGGCATAAAAACAGAATCAATATTGAAAAAATCCGTAGAAGAACTCTGTTCCACGAGCGTGTAACCATATCCCGTATCGATTCGACATTCCATTTCAAATGAAATTTTCTGAGTAATAGTAGCGATATATTGACGGGGATCTACAAGTTTAATCTCACCAGGTAATTCGAGATGACTTGCGGTAATAACTAAAGGACCTTGTACTTTTAATCTTCCAACTTGAGAAGATTGTACAGGACATATTAGTACAATATCTTTTAGGTTTAATAAAATTTCTAAAACATCTTCACGAATACCTGTAATGGTGGAGTACTCATGCGGTATACCAGCTATCCTAACGCCACTAATAGCTGTTCCTAAAATATTTGATAATAATGTTCGACGAAGAGCATTACCAACTGTATACCCTTGCCCTTGTAACAGAGGTGATATCTTAAAACGACCATAGAGATTTCGGACATTTTTCTTCTCTAACTCGATACAGTCCATTTGAAATTGAGTCATAAAAAAATTTTCTTTTTTCGATTCGTTAGTAAACTCATTTTCTCAAAATTACTTTCTATCTTCTAAACACGTCTCCGTTTTGGTGGACGACAGCCGTTATGTGGCACAGGTGTTACATCCCGTATAAGAATAATTTCTAATCCACTTGCCTGTAAGGCACGAATGGCAGTTTCACGACCAGCTCCTGGACCACTAACCATAACTTCCGTTTGTTTCATACCTTGATCGATGGCTTGCTTAGCAGCTCTTTCAGCTGCTGTTTGTGCAGCAAAGGGTGTCCCTTTTTTTGCACCCTTGAAACCACCAACCCCTGCAGATGCCCATGAAATTGTTTCTCCGTGAGCATTTGTTATAGTTATAATCGTATTATTAAAAGTTGCTTTAATATGAGCAAAACCACTACTAATGTTCCGCTTAACTTTTTTGTTTGTTTGTTTTCTAACTTGTCGTATCATATAAAAAATATTTTGTTTATTTTTTCTTTCCTGCTACCGTTTTCTTAACGCCACGACCTGTTCGGGCATTTGTCCTAGTACGTTGCCCTCTAAGAGGTAAGCCAGTACGATGACGCCGACCACGATATGAACCAAGATCCATTATGCGCTTTATATTAAGTTTTTTTTGTCGTCTTAAATTGCCTTCTATCAAGTACTCTTCTTCAATCAAACCACGTAATTTAATAATATCTGATTCATCAAGGCTTTGACAACGAATATCTGGATTTACATTTGTTGCTGCTAAAATCTTTTTTGCACTAGAAATATTAATACCATAAATGTAAGTCAATGCTATCTCAATTCTTTTATTTTTTGGCAGGTCAATACCACTAATTCTAACCATTATTTAATCTCCAAAAGATTTATCGTTTTATTTGTTTTGCACGACCTTGTCTTACTTTATATCGGGGCTCCGTTTTGCAAATAACATATATTCGACCCCTACGACGTACAACTTGACAATTTCGATTTCGAAATTTTAACTGCCCTATAGAGCTCACTACTTTCATATTAATTTTTATTTATAAATAAATTTAAAATAACACAAATGTTTAATGTAACAATGTACCAGGATTTAAGTACTTTGATCATATTGTTTGGTTATTAAAAGGGTTTGTATTTGTTTAATATTTTCTATAGCTACACCAATTATTATTATAAGAGATGTGGCACCGAACCCACTAAAAATATTCGTTTTTAGTAAAAATTCTAAAATATTAGGTACTAACGCTACAATAACTAAGAAAATTGCACCCAAGAAAGTTAAGCGTTTAAGAATCTTATCCAAAAATTTTATTGTTTTAGTACCAGGGCGAACACCTGAGATACTTGAGGACATTTTCTTTAATTTTAATGATATGTCTTGGGGATCAATAATAATAGAATTATAAAAAAAACTAAATAAAAAAATTAGAACAACATAAACAAACAAAAAAAGTTGTTTACTTACAAGAAGATTATTGAATGATAATAATAAGCTTATAATTGTTGAAGCAAAAATTAATGGCATTATACCAGATTGATTTAATCGAAATGGAATAAAGGCGTTTTTAGAATTAACGTCAGGAGTAGCGAATTGTTTTGACGAAATAATGGGAATTTTTCTTCGAGCTTCTTGGACAAAAATAATACCACTAACTAGAAAAAAAGTAAAAACAAGAAACGAAATAACAATATTTGTCTCTTGGTTAAAAATATCTTGAAAATTGATATTTTGTAAAGAACGTTGACTGGTGCCTGATAAAATATTAATAAAAATAAACCATGAGGTGCCATTTCCAATACCTTTTTCGGTTATTAATTCAGAAAACCATAAAGTTATCATAGCACCAGTTGTTAAGCATAAAACAGTCTGAAAAATGAATAGAGCATTCCAATTAAAAACAAAATTCCGAAGAAAGAAAGTGCCGATAATGCTCTCAACAACAGCTAAAAAAAACGTTAAATAGCGAGTATATTGTACTATTTTTTGTCTTCCAAATTCTCCTTCCTCTTTTTGTAATTTTTCTAGAGTAGGTACAGTCGCTACTAATAATTGTATAATAATTGAAGCATTGATGTTAGGAATTATACCTAAAGCGAATAAACTTACAACAGAACAAGCCCCATTAGAAAACATTGTTAACGAACGAGTCGCAATGTTAGAATTTATAGCAAGGTAGAAAGCATCTTGATCGATATTTTGTATAGGTACAAAACTAGCTAACCTGCTTATTAATAAAACCTGTAAAGTTAAGATTAAACGAGATTTAACAGATAATTGACGATTGATATTCTTTTTTCTTGAGGATTGCAAAGCAGACACAATTATAAAGAGGATTAATAAATAATATTACATTAACGAAAGCTTAGATAGCTCTTGGGTTTTTAACTGTTCCAATGCATTAATCGTAGCCCTTGCATTATTTAATGAATTACTTGACCCTAAGCGCTTTGTTAAAATATTTTGAACTCCCCCTAACTCTAACACTGTCCGTATTGAACTACCTGCAATTACACCAGAACCGGAAGCAGATGGTCGTATAACTACTTTTGCAGCACCCGAACGCCCATAGATTAAATGTGGGATAGATCGATTTTTTGTCAATGGGATTAAAATTAAATGTTTTTTGCCGTCTGAAACAGCTTTCTTTACTGCACCAATAACATCCCCCGCTTTACCAACACCGACACCAACAGAGCCTTTATCATTACCAATTACTACAATGGCGCGAAAGCTCAACTTTTTTCCACCCTTCACTACTTTCGTTACGCGTCGTATTTGTACAATACGCTCTAACCATTCTACTTTTTTCTCTTCTTTTTTCGTATGCTTTTCTATCACAAAAATTGTCAAATTTACTAAATAATGAAATTTATTTTTTACCCGCTTTACCTGCCTTGCGTTTTATATATTCATTACGATAACGAATACCTTTTCCCTTATATGGCTCGGGAGGACGAACTGCTCGTATTTTTGAAGCAATCTTACCCACAATCTCTTTGTCAATACCTTCTATTAAAATCGTGGTATTTTTTTCCACCTTCATAGTGATACCTGGAGTTGGGCCTAATATTACTGGATGGCTGTAACCTACATTTATTATTAATGATTCGCCATCCATTTGTGAACGATAACCAACACCTACCAAGTCAAGGTATTTCTGAAAACCACTTGTCACCCCTATAACCATATTCGAAATAATTGTTCGGGACAAACCAAAACATTCCCTTGTTCGCCGTAGGTTATTGTTTGGGGTACAGTAAATGTTGCCGTCTTTTTCTATAACACTAATTGAAGAGTTATACTCCTTCGATAATTCACCTCTTGGACCAGTAATGGTTATAAAACCTGAGGCAATTTCTACTTTTACTTTTTCAGGGATGGGGATAGGTTTTTTTCCAATTCTAGACACTCTTACAATACTCCTTTTTTTTTACCAAATAAAACAAAGAATTTCTCCGCCGAGTCTTTGTTGCCTAGCTTCCATATCTGTTAAAATACCTTTTGAGGTAGAAATTAAAGCAAGGCCAAAGCCACCTAAAACAGTAGGTATATCTTTATATTTTTTATAAACACGAACACTGGGTTTGCTAATTCGCTTTAATTTTGAGATTTTCACTTTTTGTTTCGGGGAACTCAGTATAACCAAAAGAAAATCTTTACCTGATATACTGACAGGACGAATACTTTGAATAAGTTTTTCTCTATACAAAACTTTTAAAATTGCATAAGCTTTGTTACTCTTTGGAACTTTTACAATTTGATGATTTGCTAAAATTGCATTTCTGATCCGAGTTAATAGGTCTGATATTGTGTCATTTACCACTAGAATTTTTACCTCTTATTTGTAATTATTTTAAAGGTACGCCTAAATACTTGAGTAGGGCATAGCCTTCCTGATCTGTTTTTGCCGTTGTTACTATTGTTATATCAAAACCCCTTAGTTGGTCAATTTCATCATATTCAATTTCTGGAAAAACTAGCTGATCAGTTAAACCAAAAGTGAAATTACCCTTACCATCAAAACCTTTTGAATTAAGGCCTTGGAAATCCCTAATTCTGGGGAAAATTAATTTATTTAGCTTGTCTAAAAAGTTATACATGAATTCTTTTCGTAGCGTAACTTTTAATCCAATAGGCATACCATCACGTATCTTAAAACCTGCTATTGATTTTTTTGAGAAGGTAATAACAGGTTTACGACCTGTTACAATCGCAATTTCTTTTGAACTTATGTCTAATAATTTTGAATTTTTAGAAGCCTCACCTAAACCACGATTAACTGTAATTTTAATAACTTTAGGTACTTCTTGAATATTTTTATAAGTGAATTCTTTTTGCAATAACTCAACACATTTTGTCTTGTAAAACTCTTTTATTTCCATATAAAGTAAATGTAAAATTAGTAAAAATAAAAAAAAATAGAATAGTTTCTGCTTTAATAATACAAGAAGAAATTATAATAGAGTTATAATTCCCCTTGTTCATACTTAACATTAGAATAATGGATAGGAGCCTCGAAAAAAGACAACTTACCCGATTCCGATTTCTGTGTCGGTTTTACATGTTTAGTTTTTGTGTTTATACCTTTGACTATTACTTTTTGTTTAGATGGAAAAATACCAGTTACTTCACCAACTTTGCCTTTATCTTTTCCTGCAATAATTTTAACACTACTACCTAACTTTATTGATAAACTTGCCTTCTTTTTTCTCATAATATGTTTACACAACTTCGGGTGCTAAAGAAATAATTTTGGTGAAATTTTTATCCCGTAATTCGCGCGCAATAGGGCCGAAAACTCTTGTTCCGCGTGGATTATTTTCCTTGTTTATAATAATTGCAGCATTATCATCGAACTTAATAACCATACCGTCATCACGACGTATAGATTTACGTGTTCTTACAACAACTGCCCGTACAACATCAGAGCGTTTAACAGCCATATTAGGCGACGCATCCTTGACAACACCAATTATAATATCTCCGAGTCCAGCAGAACTTTTACTATCACCTAGTACACGGATACACATAACTTTTCTAGCACCACTATTATCTGCAACATTTAAAAATGTTTGTGCCTGTATCATTTTCTTTATAGGTTTTTTTTTTAACTTACAGCTGTAGAAATAACACGGACTAATGACCATCTTTTAGTTTTACTTAAAGGACGGACTTCGTCAAAGGTAACATAATCACCAATATTACAAATATTATTACTATCGTGAACTTTATACTTCTTTGTTAATTTCAAAATTTTCCCATACTTAGGGTGCTTCACAGTATTCTTAACAACCACAACAATGGTCTTAGACATTTTATTACTAACAACTTTACCAATAAATTCTTTTTTTGTCATCGTAAAACTACTTTACATAATGTATATTTGTATGAAGGGATTCGGTCTATTGTAGCAAATAGGCTGGAGGGCCTAAACTAAAGGTCTGAAATAAAAGAATCCCGGGCAATAATCTTAGTTTGTATAGGTAATTTATAAGACGCTGTCTTTAAAGCCTGATATGCGGTCTTTTTTGAAACACCTTGCATTTCAAAAAGAATAGTGCCCGGTTTAACACAAGCAACCCAATATTCAGGTGCCCCTTTTCCTGCTCCCATACGAGATTCAGCGGCTCGAGCTGTAACAGGTTTATCTGGAAAAACACGAATCCAGAGCTTACCAGTTCGACGAACATAACGAGTAATTGTTCGTCTAGTTGCCTCAATTTGACGCGATGTTAACCAAACAGGCTCTAAAGATTGAAGAGCAAAATCACCAAAAGCGATTGTGTTACCACGAGAGGCTTTACCTTTCAAACGACCACGTTGTTGTTTACGAAATTTTGTCTTCTTTGGACTTAACATAAAACTTAAATAAATTCAAAATAATTAATAAACTTTTTTTAAGATTTCACCCTTAAAAAACCAAACCTTTACACCTAGTACACCATAAGTTGTGTGTGCCTCACGTGAGGCATAATCAATATCAGCACGTAAGGTCTGTAAAGGTACTTGTCCCTCACGTACCCATTCACTACGTGCAATCTCAGCACCATTAAGGCGCCCCGATACCTGGATTTTGACACCTTTTACAGATGCTCGTTGAGCTTTCTGTACGGACTGTCGGATAGCACGTCTAAAAGCTGTTCGTTTCTCTAACTGTTGACAAAGAAACTCAGCAACAATTGTCGCTTGAGAATCCGGTTGTGTTATTTCAACAAGATTTAGCCGTAATTGTTGGCCTTCACGTAAAATTGATTCTAAATTAGTACGTAAAGATTGAAGTCCTGTACCAGAGCGCCCGATAATAATTCCTGGTCGCATTGTATGCAATTCTAACTCTATTTGATGATCTTTTCGATTAATAAGAACTTTCAAAAGACCGGCATTACTGACCTCACGTTTTAATAATTCACGTATTTTAAAATCTTCCTCAATTAATACAGCATATTTAGAGGGCTTAGTATACCAAAGTGAATCATGCGTTTTTGTAATTCCCAAACGAAAACCGCTTGGATGTGTTTTCTGTCCCATTTGTACCTTCTTCTAAAGTATATTGATTATTGATTAATTAAATACCGACAATTATGTAACTTCCCCTAAAATAACTGTAACATGTGATGTACATTTATGTATGGGAAAAGCACGGCCTTGTGCACGTGGACGAATTCGCTTAATTATAGGTCCTGAGTTAACAAAACTGGACTTTATATATAGATTAGATTTAGATAAACCATAATTATGTTCAGCATTAGAAGCAGCAGACTTTATAGTGTCTAATAATACTTTACAAGAACGATAAGGTAGAAATTCCAATATACGAATAGCATCTTTATAAGTACACCCAGAAATATAATTCGTAACACGACGAATTTTTGTAGGGGACATTCTAATATACTTGGAAATGGATTTAAAATCTTTAATTTTGTTAGGCTTGACTGTTTCCATTTTATAAACTCCTTTTTTTAACGTCTTACTTTTCGATCACTCTTCACATGTGATCGAAAGTTACGAGTTGGTGAAAATTCTCCTAATTTGTGGCCCACCATTTGATCAGAAACAAATACAGGAACATGTAATTTGCCATTATAAACGGCGATAGTATGACCAACCATAGAAGGTAAAATAGTTGAGGCACGAGACCACGTCTTAACAACAGTTTTTTTATTTTGCTCGTTAAGACTGTCTATTTTTTTTAATAATTTATACCCGATAAAGGGGCCTTTTTTAACAGATCTTGACATGATTTTAACATTTTAATAATTATTTTTTATGTGACAACGAAAAGTCTTCAAATTGCCCAACAAAGTATTATAAGATAAACCAAAAGTAATCAATACTCAAAAATTAGGACTTTCTACGACGGACAATATAATTATCACTATATTTACGTTTTTTCCTTGTACGAACACCTAATGCGGGCTTACCCCAAGGTGTAACAGGATGTTTTCGGCCGATTGGTGAACGCCCTTCACCACCACCATGCGGGTGATCTATCGGATTTTTAACAACACCCCTAACAATCGGGCGTCTTCCACGCCACCTTTGTGCACCAGCTTTTCCAATCACTATAGCGTTCGAATCAATATTCCCAAGTTGACCGATAGTCGCGAAACAATTACCCCTAATCAAACGAACTTCTCCAGAAGGTAACTTAACTGTAACAAAACTATTTGCTTTTGCTAAAATTTGGGCACTAGTCCCAGCTGCTCTAACAAGCTTTCCTCCTTGCCCAGGAATTAATTCAATATTATGAACAAAAGTTCCTAAAGGAATTTGGCTTATAGGTAGAGCATTACCAACGTCGAAAGAGGCTGTCACTCCAGAACAAACAAAACTCCCAACTTCTAATAAACGTGGGTGTAAAATATAACTTTTAATACCATCTTCGTATTTTAATAGTGCAACTCGGGCATTACGGTTCGGATCATAATCGATTGAACTAATTTTAGCAAGAACATTAACTTTTCTACGATTGAAATCGATAATTCGATATCGACGCTTATGACCACCACCCTTCTTTCTACTTGTAATTACACCGCGATTATTACGGCCATGTGAATAACTATTTTTTCCAATAAGTGATCGTTCTGGTTTCGAACCCGTTAATTCAGTAAACTTTGATACACTACGTGTACGGGTACCTGGTGTACATGCATTATAAAATCGAATTGGCATATTTATTTAATAATATATATAGTTTAAGTAAGTGCAGTTAACTTTCTGGGAAAAGATTAATAGATTCCCCATCGATCAACTTAATAAAAGCTTTCTTATAAGTACGACGTGCCCCTGACTTTGTACCAACCCTGCGTTTTTTTACTGGTTGCATACTCGTTCGTATTGATAAAATATTGACCTGAAATAATTGTTGCAGAGCTTTTTTAATAATAGGTTTTGTCGCCTTTTTATCAACTAAAAAAACATACTCGTTCGTCTCAAGGAGCTGGCTTGTTTTATCGGTAATCAAAGGACTTTTTAAAATGTCAAGGCTTAAGAGTGTATTATTTTTATTCATAAAATTTAATCAAAATTAACGCTAAAAAATCTACTGTTTTAAAGTGCGGCTTGAATCTTTAGTAAACTACCCGTTTTTCCTGGGACTGCCCCTTTAATTACTAAAATATTCTTATCTGAATCAACGTGTATAACATTTAATTTTTTTACTGTAACTGATTTATTACCTAATTGACCAGCCATTTTTTTTCCAGGAAATACTCGGCCTGGTGTACTACCTTGACCGATAGAACCTGGTCGTCGATGGTTTTTTGAACCGTGAGTCATAGGACCACGTGTAAAATGATGACGTTTTTGACAACCTTGAAAACCACGACCGATAGAACGCCCTGAAATATCGACTTTTGATATTTTTCGAAAATCATCAACAGTCAACAATTGTCCTAATTGAAAATCCTCGGTCGAAGTAACACGAAACTCCCGTAATAATCTTGTAGGGAAAACACCGACTTTCTTAAAATGTCCCATGTAAGGCTTATTTGCAGTTTTTTTATTTATTGGTAGATAACCCACTTGAATCGCGGAATAACCATCACTGGGTAATGTTTTTATCTGAGTAACTATACATGGTCCAACTTTTATAATAGTAACAGGTAAAGAGTTACCCGACTGATTAAAAATTTGAGCCATACCTAATTTTGTTCCTAATATTCCAATAGACACGATTAATAGAAAAGTTTTTGTTGAGAGAAACCCAAAGATTGAAAAATGGGAAAAAGTTAGAAAAAAAGAGTTGTATGACAAATAAAGAAATTAAAATAATGAGTGTATTACGACTAAAACCTAGACTCTAAAATAGACGAGTATTCTCGTTTTGTCTAGTTACAAAACAACAAGATTGTTCGGTAGATTCACTAATCAGATATATAAACCGGGCTAAATTAGTATGTTAAAATGAAATACAAAAGAAAAATTATTATTATATAACACATATGGCAAAAGTTGTTGGTATTGATCTAGGCACTACTAACTCTGTAGTAGCTATTATGGAAGGCGGTAAACCATCTGTTATACAGAACGCAGAAGGATTCAGAACAACACCATCTGTTGTCGCATACACGAAAAAAAGTGAAAGATTAGTGGGTCAAATAGCTAAACGACAAGGTGTAATTAACCCAGAAAACACCTTCTATTCTGTTAAACGATTCATCGGACGAAAAAGTGATGAGGTTTCAGAAGAATTAAAACAAGTAGCATATACTGTTACAACAGACAATACTAATAATCTGAAATTAAAATGCCCAGCTTTAGACAAAGAGTTTGTAGCGGAAGAAATTTCCGCTCAGGTATTACGAAAATTAACAGAAGACGCCAGTACATTTTTAGGTGAAAAGGTAAATCAAGCGGTTATAACAGTTCCTGCTTACTTTAATGATTCACAGCGACAAGCAACTAAAGATGCAGGAAAAATAGCTGGTCTGGAAGTTTTACGAATAATAAACGAACCTACCGCGGCTTCTCTATCCTATGGTTTGGAGAAAAAAAATAATGAAACTATATTAGTTTTTGATTTAGGGGGCGGAACATTTGATGTTTCTGTTTTAGAAGTGGGTGATGGAGTGTTTGAAGTACTGTCAACTTCAGGCGACACTTGCTTAGGTGGTGATGACTTTGATGATAAAATCGTTAGATGGTTAGCAGACGATTTTAAAACGAAAGAAGGACTAGATTTAATACAAGATAAGCAAGCCTTGCAGCGCTTAACAGAAGCTGCAGAGAAGGCAAAAGTTGAATTGTCGAATGTGAAACAATCTGAAATAAACTTACCATTTATCACGGCAACGAACACAGGACCAAAACATATTGACACATTACTAACGCGAGCTAAGTTTGAAGAAATTTGTTCTAGCTTAATAAACCGGTGTCGCATTCCAGTAGAAAATGCTTTACGAGATGCAAAATTAACCTCACGAGATATTAACGAAGTCGTTTTAGTAGGTGGGTCAACACGAATACCAGCGATACAAGAATTAATCCAAAAAGTTTTAGAAAAAGAACCAAACCGTACTGTTAACCCAGACGAAGTAGTAGCGGTTGGTGCTGCTGTACAAGCGGGTGTATTAGCCGGGGAAGTAAAAGATATTTTACTTCTAGACGTAACACCATTATCGCTTGGTGTAGAAACGTTGGGCGGAGTATCAACAAAAATAATCCCACGAAACACAACGATACCAACAAAAAAATCAGAAATATTCTCGACAGCAGTCGATAATCAACCAAATGTTGAAGTACATGTCTTACAAGGTGAACGCGAACTTGCCCGTGACAATAAGAGTTTAGGCACATTTCGATTAGATGGGATCTTACCAGCCCCCCGTGGTACTCCTCAAATTGAAGTAACTTTCGACATTGATGCCAATGGTATCTTATCCGTAACAGCTAAGGATAAGGGAACTAATAAAGAGCAGAGCATTACTATTTCCGGCGCCTCGACTTTACCAAAAGAGGAAGTTGAACGTATGGTAGAAGATGCTGAAAAAAATTCTAGTGAAGATAAAGAACGAAGAGAAAAAATAGATTTAAAAAATCAAGCGGAATCGTTAAATTATCAAACAACTAACCAGATAAAAGAAATAAAGGATAAATTGACGGAAGAAGAATTAAGCGATCTAACAAACACAAATGACAGCTTAAAAAAAGCAATAGAAATGGAGGCGTATGATGACATTAAAAAAATTACAGAGGAGTTACAAAAGAAGTTAGTCGAAATAGGAAAGAAAGCATATGCAGACACGAATGCTAGTAATGAAACAGGACAAGAAGATAAAAAAGAGACAATAATAGACGCGGATTTTTCAGAAACGAAGTAACCGTAAAAAGTGAAATAATGATCGGGTATAATATATAGATATAAAGAACCGATGAAAAACGTTAATACTAACAAAGCATTAAAAAATAGAGATTAATATGTCAAGAATTAAAAGGGGTAACGTTGCACGATTACGTCGAAAAAAGATCTTAAAACAAGCACGAGGATTTAAAGGCTCACATTCTAAATTATTTCGTACGGCAAACCAACAAGTTATGAAATCACTGCGATACGCATATATTGGTCGTAAACACAAAAAGCGAGAGTTTAGAAAGTTATGGATAATACGAATTAATGCTGCGGCAAGAACAATGGGAACAAATTACCATACAATAATATCAACGTTAAAAGCCAAGAAAATCACTTTAAACCGAAAAATGCTTGCGCTACTGGTAGTAGCTGACTCAAAAATCCTTGAAAAAATACTTAAAGGTTAGCAATTTAATCAAAAATAAATTATCATAAAAACTAAGGTTGGCTTAGTAGCTCAGTGGTTAGAGCAGGGGATTCATAAGCCCAAGGTCGCAGGTTCAAATCCCGCCTGAGCCATCTTAAAAAGGGAGAGTTGGCTGAGTGGTTTAAAGCTTTAGATTGCTAATCTGATGTATGAAATAATTCATACCGAGGGTTCGAATCCCTTGCTCTCCTAATAATGCCAGAAGTATTAAATGAAAAGGTGATAATAAATAGTTAATAGTACACAGATATATTTTATATGTGGTTACGTATAAAAACTAATAGGTAAGCGAAGTAAATATTTCGTACGGTAAACTTTATAACTTTAATTAAGCCTTTAATCGCATTAAGTCTGTTAGTAAATGATTTATTTAATATCAATCAATATTTATAGTAACAATAAAAAATATCAATTACCAATCTAATAAAAAGGGCTTGAAACTTACCGAAAGCTATTGAGGATCTAAAAGTTAGGAAAAAATTACAAGTGATATCTTTGAGATTAAGCTCATAATCGAAATTTTCTTATCCTATTTCAAAAGATAGCAAAAGCCGGACTAAATACTAGAAGTTGTCTTTATTAGAAAAAAGGCACACTAAAGACGTTATGGAAAAATCTGGGGTGGTAGGATTTGAACCTACGAATGACGGAGTCAAAGTCCGTTGCCTTACCGCTTGGCGACACCCCAATAGGAATCTAAATTTCGGGCAAAGAGGGATTCGAACCCCCGACACCGTGGTTCGTAGCCACGTGCTCTAGTCCACTGAGCTATAAGCCCTTTCTTTTAATAATAATAGGCGTTTAAAAGAAATTCAAGCTGCAAAAAGATTAAATGATAATATAAGTAAAAAATTAATAAATTAAAATGAGTAAATACATTCTTTACCAAGAAAAAGCAAGGATAGCAATAGAAAGGGGTATGGGTATACTTGGGGAGGCTGTGGCATTAACATTAGGGCCAAAAGGTAGAAATGTAGTGCTTGAAAAGAAATTTGGTGTTCCACAAATAATTAATGACGGTGTAACTATTGCAAAAGAAATCGAATTAAAAGACCATATTGAGAATACAGGTGTAGCTTTAATACGACAAGCTGCAGCAAAGACGAATGATGTTGCTGGGGATGGTACTACAACCGCGACAGTGTTAGCTTATGAGATAGTAAAACAAGGGATGAAAAATGTTGCGGCTGGTGCTAACCCAATTAGTTTAAAACGTGGAATCGAAAAAGCGACTAAATTTTTAATAAACCAAATATCGGAATATGCTGAACCAGTTGAAGATTTGAATTCGATAGCGCAAGTGGCGTCTATCTCAGCGGGAAATGATAAAACTGTAGGAGAAATGATCTCAAACGCCATGGAAAAGGTTGGCAAGCGAGGGATAATAACGATAGATGAAGGAAAAACAACTAATACGGAATTAGAAATAACCGAAGGATTACAATTCGATAAAGGTTTTATATCACCTTATTTCGTAACAGACCACAAACAAATGCAAGTAACCTATGAAAATGCATATGTATTATTAACAGACCGTAAAATAACACTTGTCCAGCAAGATCTTGTACCATTATTAGAACAAATATCAAAGACAGGACAGCCGCTCTTAATAATAGCCGAAGACATAGAAAAAGAAGCATTAGCAACACTTGTAGTGAATAAATTACGTGGGATCTTGAATATTGTAGCAGTACGAGCACCAAGTTTTGGTGACACTAGAAAATTAATGCTAGAGGATATTGCTATCTTAACAGGTGGTAAGGTAATTAGTGAAAGTGTGGGATTAAACTTAAATACAATACAATTAGAAATGCTCGGTAAGGCCAGGCTAATTACAGTAACAAAAAATAACACCACAGTTATTGCCACAGGAAATGAAGAACTAATACGAGGACGTTGTAACCAACTTCAACGCCAAATCCAGCAATCAACAGTAACCTATGAAAAAGAAAAACTGCAAGAACGATTAGCGAAATTAGCTGGTGGGGTGGCAATAATAAAAGTTGGTGCGGCAACGGAAACAGAAATGAAAGATAAAAAATTACGATTAGAAGATGCGGTAAATGCAACAAAGGCTGCCATTGAAGAAGGTATTGTTCCTGGTGGTGGGGCAACATTAACACACCTTTCAAAAGAATTGAATGAATGGGCAAAAGAAAATTTAGTTGAAGATGAATTAGTAGGTGCTTTAATCGTTGAAAAATCCCTAACTGCACCTTTAAGACGGATAGCAGAAAATGCGGGACAAAATGGATCATTAGTCATAGAAAAAGTAAAAGAAAATGATTTTAATACAGGGTTTAATGCTGCAACGGGTGAATTTGTAGATATGTATGATATAGGCGTTGTAGACCCAGCGAAAGTAACACGAACAGCATTACAAAACGCAACATCAATAGCTGCTATGGTATTAACTACAGAGTGTATTATAGTTGATAAGCAAAAGCGAAAAAAATAAGTTGAGCCTTATTCCTAAGATAAAAAATTAATAAATAAATTTAAAAAGCTTAGAAATAAGCAAGATTAATTAATAAGCTAAATAGAAAAAACAAGTATAAAAATAAAAATTATTTACAGTAAGATTAGATCTAGAGATTAAATAAAGATTGGTTAATAGAAGACGATTTAAACGAGTATCATCAAAGAAATAGAAAAAACCTAAGTGAGGAACAGTAAAACATTTTCGAATTTTAAAGCGAAAAATACTTGTGATATTTTTTGCTAAACGGTTACGTGGAAAGTTTCTGAAAATACAATAATTTAAATATAAACTGGGTAATAGAAAATTAATTAATCGGAATTTTGATTTACATAGTTCTAACGAAAGCAAAAACATTTTATCTAAATCAGCTACGTGTAATGATTCTAAATAGTTCGAGTTAATTAAATTAGAATTGATGCTATCTTTAATAAGTAAACGCTCTAGCTTTAATTTTGAGGGAGTTTGTGGCTGATAAAGAAAAAAATCAACACTTTCATAGATAAAAAAAGAGAACCAAAAATTCTTCAAACGCTGATTGTTGAAAAACATTAAAATAAAATTAAAGGACTTTTGCTCTGAGAAGAATATTACGAACTGTTTTAGTTGGTTGTGCACCACAATTTAACCAGCTAATGATCCTAGGGATATTTAACTTCGTTTCTTTTGTCAAAGAATTATAGAAACCTAACTCTTCTATAGCACGACCATCTCGTTTTGTTTTCTGTTCCATAAGAACAATTCTATAACACGGAAAATGCTTTCTACCATATCTTTTAAGACGGATACGAATCATAACGAATTAATTTTATTTAGTTTATAAATAGATGAGAAAAAAGAAAAAATATTCTTTTATATTAACACAGAAAATAAAAAAAGATAATAAATTAACAAATCTTACTTTTACGTTTCAACTATAAAAGTAGTCAAATCAAAGACTAGAAAACCACAATTTTTTTTTGTTGAAAAAAAACTTTTACTACTAAACATTACCAATAAACCTTGAGGAAATACACTACAGATAAATAGGGCGTAAATGAATAAAATTTAAATAATGGACGAAGAGGAAAGCAAATAGTTTTTTATCACTACAAAAAATTTTAAACTAATATAGAGTGATAAAAAACTAAATGCTTCTAAGACGGAACCTTTTCAGTGATAAAGTTCACAGCTTCTTGTAAATTTGAAATATTTTCGGCTGCTTCGTCTGGAATTTCAATACTAAATTCTTCTTCAATAGCCATGACTAATTCAACAGTATCTAAAGAATCTGCCCCCAAATCATTTGCAAAATTAGCTTCTTTAGTTACCTGCGCCTTTTCAACCCCTAACTGTTCAGCTACTATACTTTGAACCTTCTCTAAAATTTCTTGTTCAGTCATTGTCGACTCCTTTTTGTTAAGTTTAAAACAATTATAAGTCAGCATTACCGAAGACTTACAATATTCACCTATATTATTAAAATAAACTAATATTAATTAGGGAAGATTCGTACCCTCCGAAAGGGTTCTTCACCAAAACTTCTAGCATTAAGTTGATAATATTCGACCAATTCGTGTTGAAGTTTTCGAATAAAAGCGGACCTTGGTGATAATTCAACAGCCAGAGATCTGGGAATAACAAATCTTTCAATAGCTAGCCTAACTTCATCTAGAGCTTCAAGCTCCTTAACTGTGCTATTAGGATAAGTTTTACTTAGTATTTTTTTAGAGATACTTAATTTTAACATATGCCGTAGAACACGTGTTATCTGATGGATAGTATTATTTTGTATTGTATGTATTTCGATCCTATTTAATTTAGCAAAATGGCGTAATTTCTTATTCTGACTAACACTAGTCCGAAAGGCCAATATAACATCAGCGTTTTGTACTTGCTCTTGAATAATAATTGGCAGATTTAATTTTTTTATTATTAATGTAGTCTGGTCCACATTGATACCCGAAACATATAATTTTAGAGCATCACTATGAGAACGATTCTCCAATACGCGGGACAAATCACTCGATACATTAAATAAAGATTTAAACTCAATAGAATTAATGTCAGGAAACTGTGTAATATCCAAACTTTTCTTAATAGGGCCCGAACGACTGGTAATTAACTTTGTGACCGAGGGAATAAAATTACCTGAAGTATTATTACTTAATAAAACGAACCCCTTTCTGGTAAAATCACGTTTTTGAATTGAAGGATTAAAACCTTGTAAAATTTGATCAACAGATTTTTCCGTATTTTCATGAATAACCCAAATATGCTGTTCCTGAATCTCGATGGTTTTATTAAAACAAGTGGGTGAAGAACGTTCGAGAATACTTTTTTGCGTGCCACGTTTCAAGGCCTCTTGATCACCTAAAATAACTGGTTGTACGCTTCCAATAAGACTCGATAAAACAGGATTCTTAATTAAACTTTCTAACGAATTACCATGAGCAGTACCAACTAATTGTACACCCCGTTCAGCAATTGTTTGAGCAGCTAAAGCTTCTAATTCGGTACCAATTTCATCAATTATAATAACTTCAGGCATGTGATTCTCAATTGATTCGATCATTACTTGGTGCTGTAGTTCAGATTTTGAGACTTGCATACGGCGAGCACGTCCAATAGCAGGATGCGGTATGTCCCCATCACCAGCAATTTCATTAGACGTATCGATAATTACAACTCTTTTTTCCATCTCCATAGATAAAATCCTAGCAACTTCGCGTATCGCTGTCGTCTTACCAACACCTGGACGACCAAGTAAAAGTAAGGATTCATGAGTTTCTAATAAATCCCTAATAACACTGATTGTCCCAAAAATAGCACGACCAACCCGACAAGTAAGACCAACCGTGTTACCAAATCTATTCTTTATACAACTTATACGGTGTAAAGTTCGTTCAATACCAGCTCTATTATCATCAGTAAAGTTGCCTAAATATTTAATAGAATACTCTAGATCTTGCCAAGAGATAACACTATCGGATAAATACTCAGGACCACTCGGAAATCTCGCTTCTGGACGCCTACCTAAATCCATAACAATTTCAATAAGTGTGTCTAATTTTGGATGTTTTATTAGTCGAGACTTAATAAAACCGGGTAATATTTTTAGTAATTGCTCTAAATCATCGGTAATAAGCATATTAATTTTTTTTTAAATAAATTGCCATATTTTAAATTAAAGATATGAAATAATTATTCATCATAATAAATCACTATAAATAGATAATTCTAAAAAAATTATAATTGAATAAAAATGGGAATAGCCTGTTTAGAATATTGTTAAAAAACATTTATAAAAAAAACTAACTGTAAAAAGTAAAAAAATTGAGTAACGTTTCTTATTCGTAATAAAAAAAGCATTGAAAAAGGTAAAATACAAAAAGAATGCTAAAGCTAATAAAAGAAGTAAAAATGACCATTATAATGTTAACACAGACAGGGATTTTTTATTATTTAACTAGTTTATAATGTAGTAATTGAAAACTTACTTTTTTTATTTAGATTTTTATAAAAAAATTATTATAAAATTAAGTTAGCGTTTCTAAATCTTGTCTTTGACAGGAGATCTATATGACATTACGCTCTGTTGAGCAAGAAACTAAGAAAGCTCAAGTTACTTTTGATAAAGATCCTGTAAACACATCATTTGAACTGTGGGCTAAGCCAGGCCACTTTTCAAGAACTTTAGCAAAAGGCCCGAAAACTACAACTTGGATATGGAATCTACATGCTGATGCACATGACTTTGATAGTCAAACAAATTCATTAGAAGAAGTTTCTAGAAAGATATTCAGTGCACATTTTGGACAACTATCTATAATATTTTTATGGCTTAGTGGAATGTATTTCCACGGTGCAAGATTTTCAAATTATACAGGGTGGCTAGGAAACCCAACAACGATAAAGCCGAGTGCACAAGTTGTGTGGCCTATTGTTGGTCAAGAAATGCTTAACGGCGACATGGGTGGAGGATTTGAAGGTGTACAAATAACTTCTGGATTCTTCCAATTATGGCGGGCATCCGGTATTACCAATGAAGTCGAATTATACTGGACTGCGATTGGCGGATTAGTTTTTTCTGCTTTAATGCTTTGGGCGGGCTGGTTTCATTACCATAAAGCCGCACCAAAACTAGAATGGTTTCAAAATGCAGAATCGATGATGAACCATCACCTAACAGGATTGTTAGGATTAGGCTGCTTATCTTGGTCTGGACATCAAATACACATTGCATTACCTATTAATAAATTATTAGATGCAGGGGTATTACCGCAAGAAATACCATTACCACATGAATTTCTAATAAACCGAGATTTAATGAGTCAAATTTACCCAAGTTTTAGTAAAGGTTTAATTCCTTTCTTTACATTTAATTGGGGTGAATATTCAGACTTTTTAACTTTTAAAGGTGGACTAAATCCTGTAACAGGTGGACTTTGGCTAAGCGATACAGCACATCACCATTTAGCACTATCTGTTCTCTTCTTGGTGGCTGGTCACATGTACCGAACAAACTGGGGAATTGGCCATAGCATGAAAGAGATTTTAGAAGCTCATAAAGGGCCTTTTACAGGTGAAGGCCATAAAGGGTTATATGAAATTTTAACAAATTCATGGCATGCGCAGCTTGCAATTAACCTAGCTATGGTAGGTTCACTGAGTATCATTGTAGCACATCACATGTATGCAATGCCACCATATCCTTATATAGCGACTGATTATGCAACACAATTATCATTATTCACTCATCATATGTGGATCGGAGGATTCTGTGTTGTAGGTGCAGGTGCACATGCATCAATATTTATGGTGAGAGACTATAATCCAGCACGAAACTATAATAACTTACTAGACCGTGTTATCAGGCATCGAGATGCAATAATTTCACATCTAAATTGGGTTTGCATCTTTTTAGGATTCCATAGTTTTGGATTATACATACATAATGATACAATGCGTGCATTAGGGCGACCACAAGACATGTTTTCAGATAAAGCAATACAACTGAAGCCCATTTTTGCACAATGGATTCAAAATATTCATACAATAGCACCTACGACAACGTCACCAAATAGTCTGGCAACAGCAAGCTATGCGTTTGGGGGTGAGGCAGTGACTGTTGGAAATAAAATCGCAATGATGCCAATCTCATTAGGCACAGCGGATTTTATGGTACATCATATTCATGCATTCACGATACATGTTACGGTTTTAATATTATTGAAAGGTGTTCTATTTTCTCGTAGCTCAAAATTAATACCAGATAAAGCTAATCTTGGATTTAGATTCCCTTGTGATGGTCCTGGTAGAGGAGGAACTTGTCAAAGTTCTGCTTGGGATTCAGTATTTTTAGGCCTATTCTGGATGTATAATTGCCTATCTATAGTACTTTTCCATTTCAGTTGGAAAATGCAATCAGATGTATGGGGAACCATAAATAGTAATGGTGAAATTTCTCATATTACAGGTGGAAACTTTGCACAAAGCTCAATAACCATAAATGGATGGTTACGTGATTTTCTTTGGGCACAATCGTCACAAGTAATACAATCATACGGGTCAGCATTATCGGCTTATGGTTTAATTTTCTTAGGGGCTCATTTCATATGGGCATTTAGTTTAATGTTCCTATTCAGTGGAAGAGGTTATTGGCAAGAATTAATTGAGTCAATTGTATGGGCACACAATAAAGTAAAAGTAGCACCGACAATACAACCACGTGCTTTAAGCATTACACAAGGACGAGCGGTTGGTGTAGCACACTACTTATTGGGTGGTATTGGTACAACCTGGGCATTCTTTTTAGCACGCATAATTTCAGTAGGATAAAGAAAAACAAAAAAGGAATAAAATATGGTAACAAAATTTCCTAAGTTTAGTCAAGCTCTAGCGCAAGATCCTGCTACAAGAAGGATCTGGTATGGCATAGCAACTGCGCATGACCTTGAGAGTCATGATAATATGACAGAAGAAAATCTTTACCAAAAGATTTTCTCATCACATTTTGGACATTTGGCTATAATAATGCTTTGGACTTCAGGTAATCTATTTCATGTAGCATGGCAAGGAAACTTTGAACAGTGGGTTTTAAACCCGTTAAAAGTTAAACCTATAGCGCATGCAATATGGGATCCGCATTTTGGTCAACCAGCTTTGAAAGCATTTGCCGTAAAGGCAGGAGTTTCATACCCAGTAAATATAGCATACTCAGGAGTATATCATTGGTGGTATACAATAGGTATGAGAAGCAATATGGATCTATATGTTGGTTCTGTGTTTTTACTAATACTGTCTTCTGTCCTATTATTTGGAGGATGGCTACATTTACAACCAAAGTTTAGACCAGCACTTGCTTGGTTTAAAAATAATGAATCTCGATTAAATCACCATTTATCGGGGCTTTTTGGCGTAAGTTCACTAGCATGGACAGGACATTTGATTCATGTGGCAATACCGGAAGCTAGGGGACAAGAAATTGGATGGAGTAATTTTACACAAATAAAGCCACATCCAGCTGGATTAGAACCCTTTTTCAGTGGGAATTGGGGAGTGTATGCACAAAACCCAGATACAGTTAACCATATTTTTGGAACATCTGAAGGGTCTGGAACGGCTATTTTAACTTTTCTTGGTGGCTTTCACCCTCAGACACAAGCTCTTTGGTTAACAGATATCGCACATCATCATTTAGCAATAGCAGTGGTGTTTATAACTGCAGGTCACATGTACAAAACAAATTGGGGTATAGGACATAGTCTGAAATCCATTTTAGATGCACATAGACCACCACAAGGACGTCTAGGAAATGGTCATGTAGGTCTTTTCACAACAATAACGAATTCCCTGCATTTTCAGTTAGGTCTAGCCTTAGCATCATTAGGTGTTGCAACTTCATTAGTAGCACAACATATGTATGCTCTACCATCTTACGCTTTTATTAGTAAGGATTTTACTACACAAGCTGCTTTATATACACATCACCAATATATCGCAGGATTCTTAATGGTAGGTGCATTTGCACATGGAGCAATATTCTTCGTAAGAGATTATGACCCTGAGGAGAATAAGAATAATGTATTAGCAAGAATGCTAGAGCATAAAGAGGCAATAATTTCTCATTTAAGCTGGGTTTCGTTATTTTTAGGATTCCATACATTAGGACTATATGTCCATAATGATACAATGCTTGCATTTGGAACCCCAGAGAAACAAATACTAATCGAACCAGTATTTGCACAATGGATACAATCAGCATCAGGAAAAGCAGTATATGGTTTTGACCTGTTATTGTCGGGAGAGGATAATCCGGCAATTTCAGCAAGTTTAAATGTATGGTTACCAGGTTGGTTAGAGGCAATTAATAGTGATAAAAATTCATTGTTTTTAACAATAGGCCCTGGAGATTTTTTAGTTCATCATGCAATAGCATTAGGACTACATACAACGACACTAATATTAGTAAAAGGAGCATTAGATGCACGTGGATCAAAACTAATGCCAGATAAAAAAGATTTTGGGTATAGTTTTCCATGTGATGGCCCTGGTAGAGGAGGTACTTGTGATATCTCCGCGTGGGATGCTTTTTATCTTGCGATGTTCTGGATGTTAAATACCATAGGTTGGGTAACATTCTATTGGCATTGGAAACATATGGCTATATGGGGTGGAACAGTCAATCAATTTAATGAGTCATCAACATATATTATGGGATGGCTGCGTGACTATTTATGGCAAAATTCTTCACCATTAATTAATGGTTATAACCCATTGGGAATGAATAACTTAGCTGTATGGTCATGGACATTTTTAGCGGCTCATTTAGCGTGGGCTACAGGATTTATGTTCTTAATATCGTGGCGTGGATATTGGCAAGAATTAATTGAAACCTTAACATGGGCTCATGAACGAACACCATTAGCAAATTTAGTTAGGTGGAAAGATAAGCCAGTAGCACTATCAATTGTACAAGCTCGATTAGTTGGATTAGTTCACTTTACAGTAGGATATATTTTCACATATGCTTCCTTTGTAATAGCATCGACATCAGGTAAATTCGGATAATAAAAAAAACTCTACCAAATCCTTTTGGTAGAGTTTTTTTAGTACTATTGACAAAAAACGAAGGTTTGATATAATTGTTATAATATAGGGTTTGTAGTTCAATTGGTTAGAGCACCGCCCTGTCACGGCGGAAGTTGCGGGTTCGAGTCCCGTCAATCCCGGAAAGAGTGACAAGTAGAGAAATACAATATTATCTCTACTTGTCTTGAAAAAGTAAGAATGAAACAATGAATAAGTGAGTTTAGGGAGTTATGCTACGAAAGAATTAACTAAGCCTGTAAGAAGTACTAAGCTACTCCATAAACCTGCACCTTGAAAAATAAGATTTTTTGACTTTTCCCATTCACCCGGAGAGGCTAAAACAACAGGTACTGAAACAGTTAAAATAAATGAAATTAAGATTAATGAAGCCGATAATAATTGAATAATAGTAATCATTATATTTCCTTTTTTATATAATACAATAAAATTTTCTTTTATTTATAATACCCTATTTTGAAACGAAAACGCTAAAAATTCATAATTATAAAAAAAATAAAAAATTTAACTAAGAAACAAAATAAAGCTATGCTAATATATATATTATACGATAACTAATACGAAAAAAATTAAACATGAATGAAACTATGATATTATTAACAGAGTTACCAGAAGCATACATAATATTTAGACCTTTAGTAGATGTCTTACCAATAATACCTGTACTATTTCTTTTACTAGCTTTTGTATGGCAAGCAGCAGTAGGATTTAGATAAAAGTCTCAAAATTTAATATAAATAGTATTTAGTAAAAACAAAACTAAATACTATTTACATAATGAAAATGACATGATAAAATAAGAAAAAAAAACGAAGAGTAAAAAATGGCAGTACCGAAAAAGCGAAGATCGAAAGCAAAAAAGCGTACAAGAAGAGCAATATGGTTGGGTAAAGTAGAGAAACAAGTAAAAAAAGCAATTTCATTGGCAAAATCAATGGAAACAGGAAATAAAAAAAATGTTATAAACAGTCAAGATTAAAAAAAAAGAGGCGGGTAAAAAGATAATAAAAATAATCAATAAAAAGAAAAGGCAAAACGAGTGTATTAAAACAAACTTCCTAGAACTAGGGGAATCAACAGCAGTAGAGTTAACTACTAAATAGTCATAAACGTCTACTTTCCCTGTTCGTGACCAGCGTCTTGATACTAACTACCCAAGGCCCTACAGGTTTAGGTAAATATTTAAGGCCCAGCGAAACCAAAATCAGTCGATTATACGATAAATTTACGCTATATTCCAAGAAGTGAATTATAGAGTACAGCTCAGCGGGAGCTTAGAAAGCTGGGAATAAATTTTGGAGAGAGATATTTTTTATAAAAACTTAAAAGGATAAAAAAAAGATAGTATAAAATTAACGGTAAAAAATCAATGTCGCTCGACTAGGCGTAAATCGGCACAATAATTTAGAGTAAACACTGATGACTTGCCTAGGATAAACTTTATAAACTATAGTCTTGAAGAAGTTAATTTAACGGGCAGACAATTTTGATAACTGCAAATTACAAAGTAAAGATGAAAACATTTTCTCAAAATACTTTAAGCCTAATAGACAAGAGCAACGTAAAGATAAAAAATGAAGGGTGTGAAGGATGGTTCGGGATCAAGAATTTGTCTTTTTCTAATTTCGAGAATTATTTTGGGCGATCGAATAATGGAAATTAGACAATCAAGTAAAAAGTTTTTTATCTCACGTAAACTAGCGGATTCGTGTACCTTCCTTAGTTGAAGTAATACTCTCTTTAAGAGTCACTAATTTTTAATCGTTTCGGAAAAGAAGTATTTTATTTTTCCAAGATCACTAATTGTAATTTTTGATCTGTCGTACAACTTTATATTTTATTTGATATTTATTACATACAAAGAGATTATATTTTTCTGTTTATTCGTGATAAAATTTGAAGTAGAAAAACCTATAAAGACAATGCACCCTTGAGTATTGAAGTAAGGATTTGACAAGAACGAATTATCTTAATAATTAAAAGTTAAAAAACTGCGAAAAGCATTAAATTATTAAAAACAGTAAAAACGTACTTAAATTTTAGAGAAACTTAACAGAAAGTATGCATGTTAAATGAGAGGTAAGACAGTGGTTTTTAAGTTAAATGGCACGTTCAAGTTGAAGCCGTCATAACCCTTGATAGACTATAAAACAATATTAATTGTTTTTATTTAATCTAGAAAAAACTAAAAACACCACAAAAAATTATAACTATAAATTTACACAAAATATTTTATATAAAACAAAAAATAAAACCCCTTAGAACAAAAAAGTTAGGGTCCGAGAGGGGATTAAAAAAAAGAAATTGCAATAACTGGAAAATAGATAATGAAAAAGCAAAGTTAGTAAAAAAAAAATTGAGATAGGAAAAAAGATATTTATATATACAATAGAGAAAATAAAAGAAACTTTTTCACAAAGAATCAAGTAAAAAGACGAACTAATAAATAATTACAGAGGTTTTATAGTTAAGAGATTGAGAAGCTGAAGTAAATATTGTATTAAGATAAAGCCTGCCATAGGTGAAAAATCAATACCAAGAAAAGGTGGTATAAAACCACGAAAAACACGGAGATAAGGATCCACAAGAAGACTTAAAATATACCAAGGACGCTGATACCAATTGATAATGGGAAACCAACTAAAAGTTATACGACACAAAAGAAGTATGAAATAAAACTCTAATAGTTGATGGACTGATACAATTAAAACATTTAAAAACATACTCATAAATTATACAATAAAGGAGAAAAAGTGTAATTTAAACTCCATAAAATATATATAAAGTATATATTTTATGAAGTTATTTTTTTAATTTTTGACTTTGAAAGTGAAATAATTAGTCTAAAGGTCGCATAGATAATACAGCCTCAGTTTCTCGATTAATTCCCTTCTCAAAACCTGCTGCTGCTGCACGCGCACGACCAGCATGCCATAAATGACCAATGAAAAGGAAAAATCCTAGGAACCAATGTGAACATGTTAGCCAAGAACGAGGTGATACATAATTCACAGAATTGATTTCTGTAGCAACACCACCTACGGAATTAAGAGAACCTAATGGTGCATGTGTCATATACTCTGCTGCACGACGCTCTTGCCAAGGTTGAATGTCATTTCGAATCTTATTTAGATCTAATCCGTTTGGACCACGTAACGGCTCTACCCATGGAGCACGTAAATCCCAAAAACGCATTGTTTCACCACCAAAAATGATTTCTCCACTTGGAGAACGCATTAAATATTTACCTAAACCTGTAGGACCTTGCGCAGATGCAATGTTAGCACCAAGACGCTGGTCACGAACAAGGAAAGTAAACGCTTGTGATTGTGAAGCCTCTGGTCCAGTCGGGCCAAAAAACTCACTAGGATAAGCGGTATTGTTATACCAAGCGTACTGAGAGGCAGCTAAACCCATTAAAGATAATGCGCCTAAACTATATGAAAGGTATGCCTCACCAGACCAAACAAAAGCTCGACGTGCCCAAGCGAAAGGCTTAGTAAGAATATGCCAAACACCACCTATTAGACAGATAACACCAACCCATATATGGCCACCTACAATATCTTCTAAATTATTAACGCCAATTACCCATCCGTCACCACCGAAAGGAGAACGTAAAACATAACCGAAAATTACAGCAGGGTTTAATGTTGGATTTGAAACAATACGAACATCACCACCACCCGGTGCCCAAGTATCATAAATACCACCAACGAACATAGCTTTAATAACAAGTAAGAATGAACCAATGCCAAGTAAACATAAATGAATACCTAAAATTGTTGTCATTTTATTCTTATCTCGCCAATCATACCCAAAAAATGGAAATGATTCTTCTAATGTGTCCGGTCCAATTAAAGAATGATAAATACCACCGAAACCTAGGACAGCAGAAGAAATTAAATGTACAACACCAACGACAAAGTATGGAAAAATATCAACAATTTCTCCACTAGGACCAACACCCCAACCTAAACGTGCAAGATTCGGTATTAAAATACAACCTTGCTCATAAAGAGGCTTTTCTGGGATAAAATGAGCTACTTCAAAAAGAACCATTGCACCGGCCCAAAAAACCATAAGACCAGCATGTGCTACGTGTGCACCTAACAGTTTTCCTGAAACATTAATTAAACGAGCATTTCCAGACCACCAAGCAAATCCAGTCGATTCTATGTCTTTTCCAACAAAATTACTATTAAAGGGCGTTTCCACGTGGTAAAACCTCCTCAGGGAATATAAAGTTTTCATGTGGCTGATCTTGAGCAGCCATCCAAGCACGAATTCCTTCGTTTAATAAAATATTTTTTGTATAAAATGTCTCGAACTCAGGATCTTCTGCTGCGCGAAGCTCTTGTGAAACGAAATCATAAGCACGTAAATTAAGTGCAAGACCTACGATACCAATAGAACTTGTCCATAAACCAGCAACAGGAACAAATAACATAAAGAAATGTAACCAGCGCTTGTTAGAAAAAGCTACACCAAAAATCTGAGACCAGAATCTATTTGCTGTAACCATTGAGTATGTTTCTTCAGATTGCGTAGGAGTGAAAGCACGGAAAGTATTTGCGGCATCACCATCTTCAAAAAGTGTATTTTCAACAGTTGCACCGTGAATAGCACAAAGTAAAGCACCACCTAAAATACCAGCTACACCCATCATATGAAATGGATTTAATGTCCAGTTATGGAAACCTTGTAAGAAAAGTAAAAAACGGAAGATAGCAGCTACACCAAAACTTGGGGCAAAGAACCAACTTGCTTGTCCTAAAGGATATAGTAAGAAAACGGAAACGAAAACTGCAATAGGGCCAGAAAAAGCGATTGCGTTATATGGTCGAATACCAACTAAACGTGCTATCTCAAATTGTCTTAGACAAAACCCAATTAAAGAAAAAGAGCCGTGTAAAGCAATGAAAGCCCATAAACCACCTATTTGGAACCAACGTGTTAAATCACCTTGAGCTTCTGGGCCCCAAAGTAATAAAAGAGAATGCCCCATACTGTTTGCGGGAGTTGAAACAGCTGCAGTTAAAAAATTACAACCTTCTAAAAACGAGCTAGCTAAACCATGAGTATACCATGAAGTGACGAAAGTAATACCAGTTAACCAACCACCTGTTGCTAAATAAGCAGTAGGAAAAAGTAATAAACCAGACCAACCTATGAAAACGAATCGATCTCGCTTCAGCCAATCATCTGCAAGATCAAAAGGGCTACGATCTTGTTCTTGTCCAATTGCTATGGTCATTGAAAATCTCCGAAAAGGAATATTTTTATATAATTTGTTACAATATAACTATTATAATAAATAATTTTACAGTTTTATACTATATTATTATAGGTCATTATAAGGTAAATATCTCACGTTTATAGAAAAAACATCGAAAAATTTGTATAATACGAGTACAAAAGAGACATTACAATTTGATAACAATGAAAAGCAACACGTTAAAAGTGTTTAGAGGATATAAAATAAAAAAATGTTTGCAATTATAGAAACTGGTGGAAAACAATACTGGATTGAACAGGATAAATTTTATGACTTTGACAAATTAGCGGTAAAAATAGGTGAGAAAATAACATTTAATCGAATACTTTTACTACAAAACGGGAATGAACTTTTATTAGGAAAACCGTTAGTGCAAAATGTAATTATCGAAGCAACTGTTTTGGGACACCTTCAAGGACCTAAAGTAAAGATCTATAAGATGCGGCCAAAGAAAAAAACACGACGAACTTCTGGATTCCGTCAAAAATTGACACGAGTTCGAATTGAAAAAATAAAAATAAAAGAAAACTAATGGCGCATAAAAAAGGTGCAGGTAGCACAAAAAATGGTAGAGATTCAAATGCTAAACGATTAGGGGTTAAGAAATTTGGTGGACAATTGGTTAAAGCAGGGAACATAATTATTAGACAACGGGGGACGCAAGTAAAACCTGGCGAAAATGTAGGTTTAGGAAAAGATTATACTATTTATTCGTTAATTGAAGGAAAGGTTGTCTTTAAAAAGAGTAAAAAAGGACAAATGATTGTAAGCATTAAAAAAGATATACTCGTTTAAGTCTATCTCTTTCAATAACAAAATGTTATTGAAAGAGTTTGAGACTAAACTTTGGTAGTTAAAAAACGAAGGACTTGTTCATCTATATTTAATTCTTGTTCTAATTTTTTAACAATTTGACCATTACCAGCAAAATTAAAATTGATGAAAATGCCATCTTGGAAATCTTTAATCTTAAAAGTTAAATGACGATGACCTTGATTGTAACTAAAAATTTCCCGTCCCCCAGCATTCAGTATAATCTGCTCGTGTTTTTGTATAAGACTTAGCAAATTATTATCATTAAGATCCGGACGAGCAAGAAGCATTGTCTCATAAAAACGAATTGGTGTGTTTAATACTTTAGTTTTAGACATAAAGAAAGGAATAAAAAAATAAAAATTATGCTCGGAAACTCATTTGACCGCGAACAGCATCTGATATAAAAGGAATATTTGAATATTTACCACGAAAAACGTGGTATATAGAATAAAAGATACAAAATAATGTAGCAAGAAAAATACTATTTGCTAGAATTTCTCCGAGATGGCTAGATTTAAGTAAAACAGGTAGTATCTCAAATATGGTACCAAAAAAAGAGGTTAATAGATAGAGTAGAATAGATTGAATTATATTGAACTTAACAAACGAATGAAAAGAAAACTTTCCCGGTAATAATGTTAAAAAGTAAAGCATAAAGAAAAGAAAAAACGCAAATAGAGGATGAAATATATAGAAGTTAACAATAGGAGATAAAAATTGATTATAAAAAAAGTTTATTGGATAATTGTATTCAATAACAGTATTAGGTATCCGACAGGTTTCCAAAAATGGTAAACAATACGTGAAAACAGCAACAATACGACCTAGAACAAGTGAAAGTAAATTAGAATTTGTTGAAAACTTTTGATTTAGCGTAGGACGTTGCGAAATAAAAAGAATACAAAGAAAAAGGCTAACTGTAAGAAAAAAAACCATAAAATTGAATAAAGTTGAAGATAAAATAAGAACTAATTCTAAAAAAAAATAATATCGATAAGAATTACTTTTGTTACAACCGGAAAAAAATGAAGGACGACTACAAGCGAAAGAGTTCAAATACTATATAAAATTAGACTTACTAAAAAAGTTTAATACTTTGATAATAAAACAATTACGAGAAATTACTTAATCGTAGAAAAGAAATTCTTTATTCGATTAAAATGTAGACGATAGGTGCGATCAAAATCTAAAAAAGCTACAGTTTCACCAACTAAACGACGTGATGTATTCTCAAATGCTAATTTTGCTAAGCTAAAATCTTGATTGAGGACTAAGGGTTCACCACGATTAGTTGAAACAATAACGATTTCATCCTCGGGGATAACACCTAATAAGGGTATTGATAAAATTTCTTTTACGTCATCTATGGACATCATATTATTAGCCTTAACCATTTTAGGTCGAAGTCGATTTAAAAGCAAGGAAATTTTTTCAAAGCCACTTGCTTCCAACAAACCAATAACGCGGTCGGCGTCACGCACGGCTGTAATTTCAGGCGTTGTTACAATTATAGCTTCACGCGCAGGCTTAATAGCACTGAAGAAACCAGTTTCTATACCTGCCGGGGAATCAATTAAAATATAATCGTGTTTGTCCTTTAGTAAATTAACTAATTGATTCATATCATGAGAAGTTAATACGTCTTTTGTTCGATTTTGAGATGCGGGTAATAAATACAATTTACTTTGCCGTTTATCTTTTATTAAAGCTTGTTCTAAAGAACACTCACCTAACAAAACGTCCGAGGCAGTATAAATGATACGATTTTCTAAACCTAATAATAAATCTAAATTCCTTAAACCAACATCTGCGTCAATTAAAACAGTTGAATAACCTAAATTAGCAAGAGCTACACCAAGATTTGCAGTAGTAGTAGTTTTACCAACACCACCTTTCCCTGATGTAATAACAATAATTTTTGCCATAAATTATAGTTGAATAATACGAAGAAGTTTTTTATTCATAAAATTAGTACCCAAAAGAACAATAATTGAAAAATAGGGGGAAGCGAAATTGTTTATTTATCAAGAAGATCAATAAGTTCACGTTCAAAAAAAACTTGTGAGCGATTCGTAATCCCCGTTAGGTAGATATTGGAAAAAGTTTTCAATACCCAAACCTGCGAGTGTGAAATATAGCTTATAAAGATACTAATAATAAGTAAAGTGAAACCAATATAGACAAAAATAATACCAGGATCGGACTTAATCTGTAAACCAGTGGAATCAACTAAATCAAAAAATTCTACTTGTGTATTGTTCAAAGAAAAAGTATCACCAATTTTAACTTGACCCAATAAAATACCATCGCTATTGTAATAGCTTAACTCATTGTCCAAATTTTGAAAGGTGAAAGAAAAAATAGAATCGGAATTTAAACCTATACGACACGTTGTAAACCATACTTTATTACCATTAGGTAATAAGACATTTTTAAAAGGGAGCTGTATAGAATTATTTATCTTTAATCGTAATGCGGAAATACTCCAGTCTGTTTGATAAAGCGTTAACTGTTTATAAACTAGGGGTTGATTGACATAGATAACTTTTGTTGAAAGTTCATCCCCGAATGAATTTAAAATGGAGATATCGGAATAAAATTGATCAACACGATTTTCATTAACTTTATATTTAAACCAAAAGTTATTAATACGTACTACAACATCTTGTGGAACGTAACTGAAAACACCATTTTCTATAGTGTTTTGAAAGTGAAAAACTTCACCTTTTGGTATAAGTTCTTGATCAACAAAACCGAAAACAGAACCAATTAATGAACCCATTAAAATTAATAATAAACTGAAATGTACTATGATAGGACTCACACGACCTAATAACCCTTTATTAGCATAAACTCGTTTACCCTGTTGTAATATCGAATAATTTACTTGATTTAAATCAAAAATTAACGAGTAATATTTAGAGGGAGAAAAAGTTTTTGTAAAAGAGAAACGTTGGAACTGTTTCAAATCTTTATAAAAAAACCAACGCTGACCAACTTTTAAAATAGGTATTTGTCTGACGAAAGTACAAGAAATTAAGCTGGAACCAAAAAAAACAAGCAAGAAAAAAAACCACCACGATGAATAAATATGATCTAAGCCAAAAAAGAGAAGGATCTTCCAATTAAAAAAAGGAAAATTAATCGGATAGTTAAGTTGATAAAAGTCACTTGGTTGATTTTGTTCTAAAATAGTACCGATGATACTAAAAAAAGCAATTAGCAAGAGTAGTATTATGGCTAGGTTAAGATTTCCCAAAAGTCGAAATAATTTCATTAGGTTGTGGACTTTTTCATATAAATAAATTAAAAAATAAAATAACCCTAGTTAGCTATTAAACTTTAAATGTATCGAATAAAAATAATATGATGTAATAATCTTTTGAAAATAAGTAAAATTTCATTACAAAGATTATAGTGTAAAAAAGGTTAACTATAATACAATAAAAAACAATAAAATTAAGTATTAAAAAATTAAAGAAAATTGTGGTAAAAAATACTACTAAGTTAATTAATGGTATAAAAAAAATTGCTAGTTGTAAAATTCACTTTTAGGTGTAAAAATATTTTTATTGATTGAATCTATTTTTAATAGTTATATTTGAAGTAAACTTAAATCTGCTGTAATTTGACAAATTCAAATAAAAGTAAATATTAAAATCTCTAATATTAAATATTAGAGATTTTAAGTAAGTTAGAAAAACTTAAAATTAATCCATATACTTTTGTTTAGTATCTGCGATCGCTTTCTTAAGTAAATCCTCAGCTTTATCGTCTAACTTTTGCGTTGAACGAATAATTTCTAAAAACTCTAATTTACTAGTATTAAGCTCTAAACGAAGATCTGCCATAAATGATTTTAATTTATTTACCGGAATATCATCAAGATAGCCATTAATACCTGTATAAATAATAGCCGTTTGCTCAGCAACATTGATAGGTGCATTTTGCGGTTGTTTTAAGATTTCTCTTAAACGTTGACCTCGAGCTAACTGGTTTTGAGTGGCCTGATCAAGATCAGAAGCAAACTGTGAAAATGCTTCCAATTCAGCAAATTGAGCTAACTCCAGTTTTAATTTACCAGCTACTTGCTTCATTGCTTTTATTTGAGCAGCAGAACCTACTCGAGAAACTGAAATACCGACATTAATTGCTGGTCGGATACCAGAGTTAAATAAATCACCAGAAAGGAAGATTTGTCCATCTGTAATGGAAATAACATTCGTAGGAATATAAGCGGAAACATCACCTGCCTGTGTTTCAATGATAGGTAATGCTGTTAAACTACCACCCCCAAGGTCGGAGTTAAGTTTAGCAGAACGTTCTAATAAACGTGAATGCAGGTAAAAAACATCACCCGGATAAGCTTCACGACCCGGTGGACGACGAAGTAAAAGTGACATTTGTCTATAAGCTTGTGCCTGCTTTGATAAATCGTCATAAACAACTAATGTCGCCTTACCTTTATACATGAAATATTCTGCTAATGCTGTTCCTGTATAAGGTGCAATATATTGTAAAGTTGCAGGATCATTAGCATTAGATGCAACAATAATAGTATGAGCTAAAGCATCTTGTTCTTCTAAAGCAGTTACAATTTGCGCTACCGAAGAAGCTTTTTGACCGATAGCGACGTATACACAGACAACATCGTTCCCCTTCTGGTTAATGATCGTGTCAATGGCAACACTAGTTTTTCCTGTTTGTCTATCACCAATAATTAACTCACGTTGACCCCGACCAATTGGGATCATTGAATCAATAGCAGTAATACCAGTTTGCATTGGTTCACAAACAGATTGTCGAGCAATAATACCAGGTGCATTAGATTCAATTAAGCGAGTACCATTACTTGGGATATCACCTTTTCCATCAATTGGACGAGCTAATGCATCAACAACACGACCCAAGAAGGCATCACCAACAGGAATCTGAGCAATTTTTCCAGTAGCACTAACCGAACTACCTTCTAGAATATCACGACCATCACCCATTAATACAACACCAACATTATCATTTTCTAAATTTAGAGCAATACCAACTGTTTGGTCAGCAAATTCTAAAAGTTCACCAGCCATAGCCTGGTCTAAACCATACACACGTGCTATTCCATCACCAACTTGTAAAACAGTTCCTGTATTTAAAACTTGAATTTCCTGGTCGTACTTTTCGATTTGCTGACGAATAATATTACTAATTTCATCTGGTCTAATATTTACCATGGTGCCCCTTAGTTTTATTTATATTAATTATGCAACCTGACTACCTAGACATGAAGCCATCAATTTTAATTGACCTTTAATACTAGTATCAATTAGCTGTGACCCTATTTGTATAGTAAGACCACCTAACAGACTTTTATCAATTCTTAAAATTAATTTTACCTGGGTAGCACCAGTCATTACTTTTAATTTCTCAATAAGAGCAATTTGTTGGTCACTTGATAACGGTGACGATGAAACAACTTCTGCTATTTTAATGGATAATTGTTTATACGAAAGTTCTAGGTAAGCTTGAATAATAGATTCAAGGTAGGCAATTCGTTTTCGATCAAATAAAAGTAAAAGAAAACGTAAAAAATTATCACTAACTTGATCGTGTAAAATATTTTTAACTACACTCTGTTTATCTTTAACAGAAATAATTGGGTTTAAAAGAAAACTTTTAAAATCTTTTGATTCATTTAATAGGACAGAAATTATGTTTACGTCTTTATTAATACAATCAACAGTGTTTGTTTTTTGACCAAGTGCCATCAATGCTTCAGCATAAGGATGAGCAATCTTTGGAATAGATGTTTTTACAGCCATACGGAACCTCCTAAATTACTAATATCTTTATCGATAATACTTGATTGGATATCTAATGTTAATTGCTTTTCAAGTTGGCCTGTTACACGTTTTAATAATAAATTAGTAATGTATGTTTGTATTTGCTGCCTAATTTGAACCTCAATTGCGGCAATAGCGATTCGACTATTTGCAACAATTTTTTCGATATCTAATTTACCTTGTTTAAGTACAATTGCCTGGACTTTCTGTGCTGTTAATTCGGATTCTTTCTTAATCTCACTAATGAGAATTTGTGTTTGACTTAACTGTTTTTCAGCTTCACTTAATCGAAGACGTGCAGCATTTAAATTATCTTCAGACTCTTGAATAACCGCAATGACACGCTCCTGCCTAGCAGATAAGGCAGAACTTAAAAAATCACGACCGAGAATAAAAACACCTGTACCTAAGATAGCGATGTTAACAATACCTGTTTCTAAAATATCTAGATTCAGGCCAATCGATGACCCTTCAGACAAGAACATGACAGGATTTAACGAAATTAAAAAAATATTTAGCATTTATAAATTAGGAAAAATTAAGAAATAACTGAAACTGTTAATAACTTTTTTTTGATATCATCACTTAATGCATCAAGTTGAGCTTCAAGAGTCTGTAAAGTTTGCTCTTTTTGTAATAATAATTGCTGAGTGGTTTCATTAACAAGCTTTTCAGCATTTAATTGACCTTCTTCAATCTGTGAAGCAACAAACTCGTTAGCTTCTTTACGGGCTTTAATAATAATACCTTGTGACTCGTCTCGTGCAAGCCTTAATTGTTCTTCATATTGCTTGGTAATTTCTTCAGCTTTAACTAAAGTAATAGAAGCTTCTTTTAAGTTATTACGTATCGTCGTGTTACGATCATCTAGAATTTTTGTAACAGGACCATAAAAGAGGATATTTAAAACAAAAGTTAGCAAAATAATTTGTAGCGCCATAAACGGTAAAGTGGCGTCAAAATCAAAAAGACCACCTTCGGATTCCACTAAAAATATTGAATAATTTAACATTTTATACTTTTTAGCCCATAAATAGTTATATAAAAGCGCTTTACAGGACGAAAAGCGCTTAATTTGAGAATGAAAAGATTAACTAACAAACGGGTTAGCAAATAATAAAGATAATGCAACCACAAGGCCATAAATAGTTAATGCCTCCATAAAGGCTAAACTAAGAAGTAGAGTACCTCGAATTTTTCCTTCGGCTTCAGGTTGACGAGCTATACCTTCTACTGCTTGTGCTGCAGCTGTTCCTTGTCCAATACCAGGCCCAATTGCTGCTAAACCAACAGCTAAACCAGCGGCTACTACTGAAGCAGCAGATACAATTGCGTTCATAAGAGAATCCTTCTTTTTTAGTTAGTAAAAAAATTAACAAATTTCAATAGTAAACGTTAATTAATGACCTTCCATAGCTTCACCAATATAGGCAGCGGAAAGGGTCGAGAAAATCAAGGCTTGAATAGAACTGGCAAATAAACCTAAAACCATTACTGGAAGAGGAACAATAAGCGGAACTAATAAGGTTAATACAGAAACGACTAATTCATCCGCTAAGATATTACCAAATAGACGAAAACTTAATGATAAAGGTTTCGTAAAATCCTCCAAAATATTAATTGGAAGAAGAATAGGTGTTGGTTCGATATAACGAACAAAATAACCTAAACCTTTTTTACTTAGCCCGGCATAAAAATACGCGAATGATGTTAATAAAGATAATGCAACGGTTGTATTAATATCATTAGTTGGAGCAGCTAATTCGCCAGATGGTAAAGCAATTAATTTCCAAGGTATTAAAGCACCAGACCAGTTTGCACAGAAAATAAATAAGAATAAAGTACCAATATAAGGCACCCACTCACGATAATCTTCTTCACCGATTTGATTCAATGCAATGTCTTGTATAAACTCAAGAACATACTCCATGAAATTTTGGAGCCCTCTTGGAATAATATCTTTACTTTGTGTACCTAGTACGGACAGTAAAACAAGAATAAAAAAAACAAACCATGAAACTAAAAAAACTTGTCCATGAAAACTGAAATTAGCTATTTTCCAATAAAAGTGTTGGCCGACCTCTACTGACGAAAGCTCTGAAAATGGATTACTAAAATTCAGAATATCTTGATACATAAATAAAGGTTTTTGAAAATACGATTTTAGTAATAAATATGTTAAATATGAAGTTATATAATATATTATACCTAGGAGAAAAAATAAAATAACTGAATTTATTTTTTAGCGAGTTGACTACCTTCAGAAATAGAATTCGATAATTTTGAAACGATCAACTTTATCGAGCGTATTGCATCATCGTTCGCTGGAATTGGAATATCAACCATATCTGGGTCACAATTGGTATCTAACAACGAAATAGTTGGGATGCCTAACTTCTTACATTCAGATATCGCTGTACTTTCACGTTTTTGGTCAACAATCAAAACAAAATCAGGTAAATTTTGCATGGATTTTATTCCTCCAAGGTATTTCTGTAAACGCAAAAGTTCACGCCTTAAAACAGCGGATTCTTTCTTTGGCAAAGTAACAAATTTACCTAGTTGTTCCTGTTCTTCTAGTACCTTTAAACGACTTATACGTAATTTAATGGTAGACCAATTAGTCAACATGCCACCAAGCCAACGCTGATTGATATAAAACGCGCCACAATTCAAAGCCTCTTGCTCAATAGTATTCATTGCCTGTCGTTTTGTACCAACAAACAAAAAAGTTTTCCCTTCAGATGCTGCCGTTCTTACAATATTACAAGCTGTTGAGAGTAACTTTGCTGTTTGCACAAGATCAATAATATGAACACCATTACGTTCAGTGTAAATATAAGGAAACATTTTTGGATTCCACCGTTGTGATTGGTGACCAAAATGAACACCTGCATCTAATAATTCTGTAATTGTTATTACCGCCATTCTTAACTCCAAAAAATTTATATAAATATATAGGTTTATTAAATATTATACAAAAATATTTTATGAATTAAAACCAGTACCTGCCGGTATAAGACGCCCAATAATAACATTTTCTTTTAACCCTTTTAACCAGTCAGTCTTTCCTTGAATAGCAGCATCAGTTAAAACACGTGTCGTTTCCTGAAAACTTGCTGCTGAAATAAAACTTTCAGTATTTAGTGAAGCTTTTGTAATACCTAATAAAATAGGATAATAAATGGCGGGTTCTTGTCCATTTTTGATAAGCAATTGATTAATTGACTCAATATGAAATAACTCAATAAGTTCACCAGGTAATAAAGTACTATCTTTACCATCTTTAATCCTTGTCTTCAAAGTCATTTGACGAACAATAACTTCTAAGTGCTTATCTGATATTTCTATATTCTGAGAACGGTAAACACATTGAATTTCATTTACTAAAAAAATTTGTAAATGTTTAATACTTTTTTTGGCGGCTATATATAACGAAAATAAAGTTTTATAATAACTAAACGTAAGGTCTAAGAGCTCATAGGGGTTTATATTACCGTCAGTTAAAGGGGTGGCTAACTGAATGAAAACATTATCTTTTACCAAAACTTTTTGTGTCATCGTTGGATAATAATCTGTAATAAAACCACTTGGACTTTTTAGTTCTAAACGTATAGTATTGAGTGTATCTTGAAACAAAAATAAACGTCCAGGTGTTTTGGCTAAAATACAACTTTCTTTTGGCTTACGAGCTTCTAGAATCTCTTCAATTCTTGGTAAGCCTTGAACAATATCACCAGTGCGTATACGCTCAAAAAATAGACTAGCTAACTTATCCCCTGTACGAATAAAATCATGATGTTGAACATGTAAGAGAGAAGAGGCTGATATTAAATAAGGTTGAGCTACTCGAACTACAATACTACTCGCAGTAATTAGTAAAATTTGGCCAGTAACAGGTGAACGAAATAACTTTGTTAAATAATCATTTTTTCGAATAAGGTCTCCCATTTTAACAACAGGGGGAACCTCTTCAGAAATAGAAAATTCTTTTTTTTCTGTATCAGTTAAAAGTAACAGCTGTAAAAGATTGGGATTATCAGCCTTAATATTTACAACACGACCACAAAAGTTAGAAAAAAGTTGTATTTCGCCGATCGTACTATTTGCAGTAACAAATTGATCTGCTTGAACAAGAAATTTTAATTTACGCCGTAAATTATTGTCTTCAATAAATGATTCTTTCTGTATTTGTAAAGTTTCTAAAATAACAAATTGCAGTTTATACTCATTTGGATTATTGTGTGTAGGTAAAAATTCAACATCCGCGTTTAAAAAACTACTAGTTTTATTAATCTTTAAGACTAATTGACTTTTAATTAAATTAATGCCTTGTAGCGATTTAATCCTTTCCCCATCTTTAAACGGTATCCGACGCACTGTATCTAAAGAAATCCATTCTTTGAAGAGGCTTTCAGAATCGTGATCAAAGTTATTAACATTTTCTCGAACATAACTCTTTTTTTCTGGAATTACGAAAGATTCGACAGGTCTTACCAATAAAAGAATTTCATTAAAATTTTCAACTAATTCAATAAAACTCAAAGTTTCAATAAAAATATTATCGAATAGTAAGTCACCAGGTTCTAAGATTGTTTGATCTAACTCAAGACCACGATTTAAATCATTAATTTTATATAACGAACCTGGTTTGATAACAATTTCTCGAATGATATCATTTTGTTGCACAATATGAACTAAACCATCATTTCTTGCAAAGGTGTCTTTGGCAATTTCAGTTCCACTAGAAATAAAAGTATGATTTTCGACTAAAGATAATGAAACATCCTTATTAATTTCGTAAACGTCTTCAGGAATCCACAATAATGTCCCGCCAATATCTGGTATTAAGTATCCATCGTGATTTTTAGTTCTTCTAACTACTTGAAAATTAAAAAACTTCAAAATACCACCGGACTTGGTCTTAAATTGACTGTCTATTAGTTCACCTATAACTTGTTGATTATTAACTTTGTCACCAGGTAAAACACTAAGAGAAAAAATTTCGTTCTCAGACGTTTTCAAAATAAAAGGACTACTAGAAAGCGAATTTTCCTGTTTTAAAACATAATCATGTTCTAGTAAAATGGAGGCAAGCACGATATTAACATTTGGCTGTTCAGAATCACTAATTCTCACAAACCCTTCATGCTCATTAAAAACTAAGATTTTTCCTAAAACAACGTCATGTTCAATAACATCATTTAGTGAAATACAAATAATACTCAGTGGTGGTAAAATAATAGGTTTACCAGATAATACCCAAATAATACCATCCGAGCGGGTTAATAAAGTTTTGTTACTCTGGCGATCAATATTCTCTTCAATAACTAGGGTGTCAAAAACAACTTCTCCAGAGATATTAGAAAGAACATCTTTTATAGCACGTTCGGTATTTAATATCCTTGTAACATCTGCTTCAGCGATAATTTGATTGGCGCGAACAACATCGAATGGTTTTACCATAATATTAGTATAAGGAGGAACCCATTGACGAAAAGAGTTTAAACTAGAGTCAGTTATAGATAAAAATGTTTGATCTTCATAAAAAATAGAACTATCACCGTGTCGAGTTCTATTCGTTGACGGTGAAATATTATTAGTATGAAATTTAGCAATCTTAGCTTGAAAAGGGCTACGGACTTGAATGGCTAACTCACTATTAAATACACCACCCGTGTGAAATGTACGCATTGTTAATTGCGTACCCGGTTCACCAATCGACTGAGCTGCTATAATCCCTATAGCTTCCCCTAAATCAACTAATTTTTCATAGCCTAAACTCCAACCATAACAAAGTTGACAGATTGAATATTTAGATAAACAAGTCAAAGGAGAACGTATTAAAATACTCGAATTACCAGATTCTAAAATTTTATCCGCGACTTCTAGAGAGATGACTTGGTTAGCATCTAAAAGAACCTTACCAGTTAATTTATGATAAATTGTATCAAGAACAACCCGCCCTAACAAACTCGATTTAAAGTTAGTTGTTTTTTTATACTTATCAATATAAATACCATCTAATGTATTACAATCAAAATCTTGAATAATAAGCTCTTGGGCTACATCAACTAAGCGACGTGTTAAATAACCAGAATCTGCAGTTCGAAGAGCTGTATCAACTAAACCTTTACGTGCACCATACGAAGATATAATATAATCCGTTAAGGTCAAACCTTCTTTAAAATTACTTTGTATTGGAATATCAATAATTTCACCCTGTGGGTCCGACATTAAACCACGCATTCCAACTAATTGACGAACTTGAGAAATATTACCCCTTGCCCCAGAAAAAGCCATCATGTAGACACTATTTAATGGATCATTCTCTCGAAAATAATTAATAACAGAGTCCTTAATGGATTCACTAGCCACATTCCAAGTATCAATAACTTTCTGAAAACGTTCAACAGATGTAATTTCACCCCGATTATAACGAAATTCGGTTAACTTTATCTCCTCTTGGGCTGCTGAAATTAGACGCCGTTTAAGTTTCGGTATTTTTAAATCTTCTAAACTAATAGAAATACCTGCTTGTGTTGCATAATGAAAACCAAGACTTTTAATCGTATCTGCCAATAAAGTTGAGCGGGTCATACCAAAATGTGTAAAGGCCCACGACATAATAATTTTAAGTTGTTGTTTATCAATAATAGCGTTTGTAAATATCTCTCCATTAAATTTCAAATCTTTAGTCATAAGAATTATTTATTTATAATACTGAAACGACATATCAACTAAATAAAGCTTCGCGAACTTTTTGATTAAAAATTATTCGGCCAATTGTGGTGTAGAGAAATTTTGAGATAATTTCATTTTGGTCTGTTTTTTTAATTTGCTTGTCGGAATAAATTTCTAAGAATTTTGTCTTTGATAATTTTTTAACAAGTAATGGTTGCTGAGCATTATCAAATAAAATATCACCAAAAAATCGAACCCAAATAAAAGAATGGAGTGTAATTGAACCAATTTCATAAGCATTTATTGCATCATTTAGACTATTAAAATAAAAGCCATGATTATTCGTTGAAGAATGACTATTCACCGTTAAATAATAACAACCTAAAATAATATCTTGACTAGGTAGAATAATCGGTTGACCAGTCGCTGGAGATAAAAAATTGTTTGGTGACAACATTAATAATCTTGCTTCAGATTGTGCTTCTAACGATAATGGAATATGGACAGCCATTTGATCACCATCAAAATCTGCATTAAAAGCTGGACAAACAAGTGGATGGAGCTTAATCGCACGACCCTCGACAATGACCGGTTCAAAAGCTTGTATACCTAAACGGTGTAAAGTTGGGGCACGATTTAATAAAATAGGATGATGAGTAATGACTTTCTCTAATATTGCAGATAAAACTGGATCATTTCGCTGTATTAATTTTTTAGCTGCTTTAATATTGTTAACAATACATTTTTGAATTAAATTATTTATAATAAAAGGTTGGAAAAGTTCTAGTGCCATTTCGCGAGGTAGGCCGCATTGATGTAACTGCAACATAGGGCCTACAACAATAACCGACCGACCTGAATAATCAACACGTTTTCCTAAGAGGTTTTGCCGAAAACGCCCTTGTTTACCTTCAATAATATCCGATAACGATTTAAATGGTCGGTTATTAGCACCTACTACAGTTCGACCACGGCGACCGTTATCAATCAATGCGTCAACTGCTTCTTGAAGCATCCTTTTCTCATTTCGTATGATTATTTCAGGAGCTAAAATTTCTTGTAATCGTGCTAAACGATTATTTCTATTAATAATTCGTCGGTATAGATCATTAAGATCAGACGTAGCAAAACGGCCACCATCCAATTGAACCATAGGCCGTAAATCAGGCGGTAAAACAGGTAAAACACTTAAAATTAGCCAAGTTGCATTAGCACCGGTTGTGATAAAGTTATCTATAATACGCAATCGTTTAATAGCTTTGTCTCGTTTTAAACCAGTACTAGTTAAAATATTTTCTCGCAAGCAAATAGATTCCGATTTTAAATCTAAATCTTCCAACAACCTTTTGATAGATTCAGCACCAATACCTACTTCGATACCTTTTAATTCGGATACTGGTTGATAAAGCTCATCTTCAATATCAACCCATTCTTCTTCACTTAACAACTGTTTATAATGTAATTTGGTCGAGTTACCCGGGTTAAGAATCACATATGTATTAAAGTAGACAATTTGCTCAATTTCTCTCAAATTCATATCTAATAAGATAGAAATATAACTAGGAATACTTTTTAAGTACCAAACATGCGTGACAGGGGCGGATAATTCGAGATAACCCATACGATGACGACGAACTTTCGACTCTGTAATTTCTACACCACAGCGTTCACAAACAATACCTTTATAACGAAGACGTTTGTATTTTCCACAATAACATTCCCAATCTTTTACAGGCCCAAAAACCCGTTCACAAAATAAGCCATCCATTTCTGGCTTTAAAGTACGATAATTAATAGTTTCTGGTTTTGTAATTTCACCGATAATTTGGCCACTAGGTAATGTTCGCTCGGCCCAATACCTGATGCGTACTGGTGATGCTAGATTAATCTTTATAAAATCAAATAACTGATTTGAATTACGCACTAAAAAATCCTCAAAAAGTTATATATCTAATTCTTTTGGTAAAAGAAGGCCTTGTGATAAAGATTCATAGTTTGGCAAAGGTAAATCGGCAACTAAAGTCGAAGTAGTCATCAAATTAACTTCATTAAACTCAAAATTTCCATCGGATTTGATAACAGCCTTATAGATTCCAATATCTAATGCTAAGGACTGTAATTCACGAATCAAAACACGGAATGATTCTGGAATACCAGGCTTAGGGATTACTTTACCTTTAACTATGGCATTTAAAGCCTCATTACGACCTTGCATGTCATCCGATTTAATAGTTAACAATTCCTGTAAAGTATAAGCCGCACCAAATGCTTCCAACGCCCAAACCTCCATTTCACCTAGACGTTGCCCACCTTGCTGAGCTTTCCCACCAAGCGGCTGTTGAGTAACAAGGGAATAAGGGCCAGTTGACCGAGCATGCATTTTGTCATCAACAAGATGTACGAGTTTCAACATATAAGCCCAACCAACAGTAATGGGGTTATGAAAAGCATGACTAGTAAGGCCGTCAAAAAGGGTTATTTTCCCTGGGTTTTGAGGTTTGAAAAGCCACGTGTGTTTTTGGTTAAGAGTAGCTGCCTCTTGAAGTTTATTATTTATAAGATTACGAGACGCATTCATACCGTACATTTCATCAAAAGGTAAAACTTTAAAACGTTTATCTAAAATGTTACCCGCTAAACCTAAGAGACATTCAAAAATTTGACCAACGTTCATCCGAGAAGGAACTCCTAGAGGATTTAATACAATATCAACAGGAGTTCCATCAGGTAAATAAGGCATATCTTGCGATAAGAGAATACGAGAAATAATACCTTTATTACCATGACGGCCAGCCATTTTATCTCCTACTTGTATTTTGCGGTTTTGAGCAATAAAAATACGTATAATGATATTTGTGCCGGATGGAATATCCTCGTTTTGTTTCTTAGTAAATAAACGAACATCGATAATGCGGCCCTCTTCACCTACCGATAAACGAAGTGATGAGTCACGAATATCCCTAACCTTTTCACCGAAAATAGCACGTAATAATTTACCTTCAGGTGGTTGGTCTGAATCACCACGAGGTGTTACTTTACCCACTAAAATAGAGCCAGAAGTGACCCAAGAGCCCTTCAAAATAATACCATTAAGATCAAGCTGGCGTAAATTAAAGTCACTAACATTTGGTACATCACGGGTAATTTCTTCTGGACCAAGTTTAGTTTGGCGTGCTTCAACTTCGTACTTTTCAATATGGACAGAAGTGAAAACATTGTCATAGACTAATCGTTCGCTAATTAAAAATGCATCTTCATAATTATAACCATTCCATGGGAGGTAAGCAATAATAACATTTTTACCAAGAGCTAGTTCCCCATTTTCTGTTGAGGCTCCATCTGCTAAAATTTGACCGGAAGACACTTTTTCACCAAGCCACACGATAGGACGTTGATTGATAGCAGTATCTTGGTTCGAACGGTAATATTTTTTTAAAAAATAATGAACGTTTTGGTTGTTGGCGTTTAAAACTCGAATTACACTACCATCAACAAACGAGACAAAACCATTTGAATGACTTAAAAGAAGCATACCGGAATCTGCAGCTACTTGAGCTTCTAAACCTGTCCCTACAATCGGGCGTTCAGGAAATAACAGTGGAACGGCCTGACGTTGCATATTCGAACCCATAAGTGCTCGATTAGCGTCATCATGCTCTAAAAACGGAATTAAGGAAGTTGCAATTGACAATATATGAATTGACGAGGTAGCAACAAAGTCAATTTCTTCTTTTTTTACATAAGAAAATTCCTGACGATAACGAACAGGAATTTTATTACCTAAGATAGATCGGTTTTGTGCTGATGCAACATCACCTGGTGCAATATTATAATTGTCTTCTTCATCCGCAGTTAAATAAAATAATCCACAAGAATAAGCAATCTCACCTTCAATAACTTTATAAAAAGGCGTCTCTATAAACCCGAAGGAATTAATTCTCGCATGTGAAGCTAATGAACCGATTAAACCTGCATTGGGGCCTTCTGGTGTCTCAATAGGACAAATTCGACCATAATGACTGGGGTGAATATCACGAACCGCAAAACCCGCTCGATCACGATTTAGGCCACCAGGCCCTAAAGCACTAATCCGGCGTTTATGTGTAATTTCTGCTAATGGATTGGTTTGATCCATAAATTGTGATAATTGACTAGACCCAAAAAACTCCTTAAGACTCGCGATAAAAGGTTTAGGGTTAACTAAAGTGGCTGGTGATAAAAATTCGGTATCATAAATAGACATGCGTTCACGAACAAGACGTTCCAATCTATTTAACCCAACTTTAAGCTGATTTTGTAAAGATTCACCAACAGAACGTATACGACGATTACCTAAATGATCAATATCATCCAAAGAACCAGTATCGAAACCTAAATTAATCAAATAATCTAAGGCAGCTAAGATATCTTGTGGGGTGAGAATATTGACATCTAGAGGAATAGATAAACCTAACTTTTTATTCAATTTATAGCGGCCAACTTTCCCAAGATCATACCGCTTAGGATCAAAAAATCGAGAAAACAGTAGTTGTTGACCTCCCATTACAGTGGCAGGCTCGCCAGGGCGAAATTTTTTATAAATTTCTATTAGAGATTCTTCTTCTGTAAAATACCCTTCCCGTTGAAAAGTTTTTTTTAGATATTCTGGATGTTGTAAACCGTTTAAAATCTCATTATCACGTAAACCAATTGCTTTTAAAAATGCATGGGCGGGGATTTTTTTTGTTTTATCGATCTTAACCCAAATTAAATCATTTCGATCCGTTTCCATTTTAAGCCAAGCACCACGGTTTGAAATAATACTAACATTATAGGTCTGCTTACCTTTTCGATCAAGTTCTCGACGATAATAAATACCAGGACTACGAACAATTTGATTTACAATAACACGCTCTGCACCGTTAATAATAAAAGTCCCGTGGCAAGTCATTAATGGTAAATCACCTAAAAAAACTTCAGTTTCTTTAACTTCACCTGTATCTTTGTCTACTAGACGAACAGGAACATACAGCTGTAAAGAATACGTAGCATTTGATAATTTTGCTTCATCAGAACTAATTTTAGGTAATTTAAATCGATAATTCGAACCCATGAAAAAAAGTTCTAAGCGACCCGTATAATCTCGTACAGGTGAAAAATTATTAAGTTCTTCAGGTAAGCCTACTTCAAGAAAAGACTTAAAGCTAGCTCTCTGAACTTCTAATAAATCACCAAGAGAATCAGTAACTTTAAGATTGCTTTCTAATGTCATATTTTATTTATTAGTAGAACACTTATATCAATAACAGAAATAAGATATAATGAACTTATGAGCTTGTTCTTATACACTTTACTAGATTAGACTTTTTTCGTGCCGCAGTTTTTTTATGAAAAATACCACGTTTAACAGCTTTATCAATGAGACTATAGAACAAAGATAGATTGAGTTTCAAAATAGAGGCATCAGCACCACTAGCGCTTAAGGTAATTACCTTTTTTTGAATAGTTTTAATACTTGATTTATAAATACGATTACGTAACCTATTACGCTTATTTATTTTAATTCTTTTAATTGCTGACTTAGAATTGGCCATAAGATTATATAAAGAGAAGTTAGATAACAAATCAAACTAGTAGTTTTAGACTATAAAAAATAACAATAAAAGCGGGTAACGCGACTCGAACGCGCGACACCAACCTTGGCAAGGTTATGCTCTACCACTGAGCTATACCCGCTTTTTATACTATTTTCATTATACTAAATTCGCCGATATATCATCAAAGAAAAAGAACAAATATAAAATACGAATAAAATAAATTATAATAAATATAAGCATTAAAGTAAGAAACAAAAAATATAGATGAATATACTTTTAAGTCTTGGATGGGCTTCATTAATGGTTGTTTTTAGTTTTTCTCTAGCTTTAGTTGTTTGGGGAAGAAATGGCTTCTAGCCAGTTTTTAGAAAAAAAGAGGGAAAAAAATGGGTGGTGAAATACTTACAGTCAGCATAATATGTTTTACAATAACGCTTGTAGGACTTTCTGTTGGGTTTGCATTGTTAAAAGTTCAGGGAGAATAATAACGAAAGCCATTAATTAAATTGTATAACATTAATGGCTTAATCAACATAATAAAGTAATAACGATAATATGATCGACACGATTTCAAAAAACATTTGGATAATAGTAGCAATTGGTATTAATGTTCTTATATTAATGCAAAACCCAAAGCGAATGGATTTAGCAAAAACACTAGAAACACGAGAAAAAGCTACCTGGCTTTTATCAGTAATCTTTTTAGTAACTTATACAATAATAAAAATATAGGTCAACAATCTAAAGTCCTTAAAAAAACTTGCTATGATAGAATAGTAGGATAAATACGCGGGATAGAGCAGTTAGGTAGCTCGTCGGGCTCATAACCCGAAGGTCAATGGTTCAAATCCGTTTCCCGCTATTAAATGAAATTTAATCAAAGGTTTCTAAGGGCGTAAATTTAACTGCGGATGGATTAGTGTTTTTTCCAATTGAATGATTTATATTATTAACACCAACACGGCCAGCATTGACCTTTTCAGGAAATTTACCATCTTTTGGATGCAGATACTGGATTTCACCATTGGGAAAAATGCGATAAATTTTATAATCTGTAATTTTGAATTTTGAGCGTAGTTGAGTACCTAAAGCTAAACAAGTTTCTTTGCGTGCTAAATATAATAAATTCTCACCTTTCTTCATAATAGCGGCACCACCGATAGGCATTTCAAAAATCTGTTCTTTCTTACTATCCCATGTAATAGCATATTTTTCTTCGACTTCCGCGGAGCGAAGCCACCCTCCAGTACTTCCATTATATTCGGGATAAGCTATTTGAAGTTTTAAATTTTTAGCCATTTTTTTTTTGTTTTAATCAAATTTTACACGACAAAACAATAAAAAGATACCAAACATTTTTAGAATATAATAATCCAAAAACTTATTTCGAGCTCAAAAGTTTGTAAAATTAAAAGAAGTAAGAGAAAAGGATTTTCATTTTAAATATTAACATTTAAAGTTTTAGTAAAAATAAGTTATTTTTTTATTAAAATTTTATGATTAACTATTAATATAAAACTTCCGCCGCTTATACTAAATATATATAATACTAAAATACAATACATTCTCTTAGTGCTTTGATAAATCACATTAGAACGAACCATTGAAAAGTATTTTAGTATTAAAACGGATGCTACAAAAATATTATTAAAAACAAAATTAGCTTGTAATCTTGTAAAATAAAAAGTTTAAATGAAGGCTGGTAAGTTTTATTTGTGGAACAATTAACTTAAACCCAGTGAAAATAAAAATAAAATTTCATAGTATAACAAAAATAAACCTAAAATGACTTTAAAACTGTTATATTTTACTAGGTAAAATATAGTAATTTTGGAATACCAAGAAATTAGAACTAGTCAAAACATCTTTCGTGGACTGACAAAATAAAATTCCCTGCTAAAATTGGAAACAGGCTATCTAAATAAAATATACTTTGACACTGTGCTATTTTCCCAAGAAGCTACCCCCTAAGTATTTTCGCCGCTATAGCATTTCACTGATGAGTTCGGAAAGGTTCATAGTGGTTCTACTACGCTAAAAGCATCAAAGTTCAAGTATAATATAGAAGTAAAGTGAGTAAACTATAAAATTTTTAAGTACGATCTGTTAGTATATCTTGGCTTAATACATTACTATACTTACACCTAATACCTATATAACGGTTAGTCTTACCGTGATCTAAAAGAGTAATAATCTTAAGGTGGGCTTCCTACTTAGATGCTTTCAGTAGTTATCCGCTCCGAACGTAGCTACCCAGCGTTTACCATTGGCATGATAACTGGTACACTAGAGGTTCGTTCCTCCCGGTCCTCTCGTACTAAGGAGAAATCCTTTCAATACTCTAACGCCTACACCGGATATGGACCGAACTGTCTCACGACGTTCTGAACCCAGCTCGCGTACCGCTTTCATGGGCGAACAGCCCAACCCTTGGGACGTACTACCGCCCCAGGATGCGATGAG
>Ga0115006_10000007_pt1 | contig 102314 bp, 90 predicted proteins | sample ArcOceMetagenome_3_FD_88943 | JGI IMG/M metagenome (GOLD analysis project Ga0115006, IMG submission 88943) | Marine eukaryotic phytoplankton communities from Arctic Ocean - Arctic Ocean- Svalbard ARC20M Metagenome | ecosystem: Environmental > Aquatic > Marine > Oceanic | place: Arctic Ocean...
ATTTAGTAGTTGGTAGTAGTGTTGCTCAAATGTTATCACTTGGCTTTCAACAAGTAGGCAAAGATTTCCCAGTTTTTTTACACCCCAAAACAAAAGCAGAGTACGCGTTAGCCCGTACAGAACGAAAAGTGGGTAAAGGCTATACAGGCTTCAATTGTGATTTTTCTTTTGAGGTAACTATTGAAAAAGATTTACTTCGCCGTGATTTAACCGTTAACGCTATAGCCATGGATAAATCGGGTCAGTTAATCGATCCTTATCATGGTCAAGTAGATTTGAATAATCGAATTTTACGCCATGTAAGCCCAGCATTCATCGAAGATCCACTTCGTGTTATGAGAGTAGCTCGATTTGCCGCGCGCTATCATAAATATGGCTTCACTATTGCGAAAGAAACATTATCTCTAATGCAGCAAATAGCAGATAGTGGTGAACTAAAATGTCTACCCGCCGAGAGAATATGGCAAGAAATGCAATTGAGTCTTGCCGATGGTGGAGAAAATGCGGGTAATCCAGAGGTTTTTTTTAAGGTATTACACCAGTGCGGAGCCTTAGCCGTTTTATGGCCAGAATTAAACGTACTTTGGGGCATTCCTAACCCAGCACTTTGGCACCCTGAAATATGTAGTGGCATTCATACTATGATGGTATTACAACAAGCTGTTAAACTATCTGAAACTTTACCTGCTATTGATATTGATATTGACAAAAAAATAGCTGTCCGTTTCGCTGCTGTTTGTCATGACTTAGGAAAAGGACTGACTCAAGAGCCACTATTGCCTAGTCACAAAGGTCATGAAAAGTCAGGATTACCTTTAGTTGAAAAAATATGTAAACAATTGAAAGTACCTTCTCACTACCAACAATTAGCGCTAAAAGTGTGTGAGTATCATTTACACTCTCATAAAGCCTTTGATTTAAAACCAACGACTGTATTGAAAATGTTTAATAAACTCGATATTTGGCGTAAACCAGAAGTATTTGAATTATTTTTAATGACTTGTAAAGCCGATTTCCTTGGACGGCTAGGCTTTGAAAACAGGCCTTATCCGCAGACTGATTACTTATTGGCAGCGGCTCATAGTGCTCAACAAGTTTCAGCTAAACCTTTTGTTGAGTTGGGCTTGAAAGGGCTTGCTATAAAAGACGCAATCGCTAATCAGAGATTACAAAATATTACTCGAATAAAAGCTGAATATGCTAGTTTAAATCCAAACCCATCAACCTAGCAAAATAAGACAATATCAATATCTAAAACATATATTAAGTAGGTTATCACTTAAAATTTGTTCTTTTTCGGTCATAACAGACAGTTATCCTAGTAGGTCTTTATTCGTTTATTTTCAATAGTCCTAAATGTTAAATTTATACGTGGTAAAAATACTTTTTTGGTGGGTGGCAAACGATGCAACCAATGTTGTTGAGTCGAACCTTTCATAACCAACAAACTACCGGATGTTAACGGTAAACTAATAACTTGTTTTGAGGCTTTATGTTTAAACGCAAACTTTCGCTCTGCACCTAAACTTAAAGAGGCGATTGCGCCCTCCTCTTTCAATTCTTTCTCACCATCACTGTGCCATGCCATACCCTCTTCACCAGTATGATAAAGATTAAGAAGGCAGGCGTTATAAGTTTCTTTACTATGCTCTTCTACAATACCTTTGAGTGTGAATAGTAATTCGTTAAATGGTAAAGAGTTACGCGTTATTCCGGAGTAACGATAACTAAAGCTTTTTCCATCATTGGTGTCTACATACCAAGCAACTTTTCGTTTAGTGTGGATGAGTTTACCAAATATTAATGCCTGGTCAGCACGCCAATTAATGGTGTTAAGTAGCTGTTCAAAAAAGTATTCACTATCTACTAGAGAGATAATTTCCCCGTAAAAATTTACCTCACCATCTTTTGGCATAATATTAATGGGTTGATTATTTAATTCAGAAAATAAGTCCATATTAAAAGGTCTTTTAACGATTACCCCATGGATCTGATGGTTTTGATTTAGCAGCACGTTCTCTTGTTTTTGTTGCGGTTTTAACACGTAACTCTTCTGCGTGTTCCAAACTCAATTCTTTAGGTGGCCTTACCTCTAAACCTGAAGGAACGATACGATCACGGGGTGGCAATTCAAAATTAGCATCATCCGCTTTTGGCAAACTGTGATATTGATACATATAAAAAGCTTCAACTTTTTCTTGTGCCCAATTGGTCTTTTTCAAAAATTTCAAGCTAGACTCTATACTTGGCTTTTGTTTAAAACAGTTCAGGTTAAGATAGGCTGCTAATATTTCAAAACCATAGTGCTCAACTAATACTGTTAGTACTTTCTCCAAGCTAGTAGCATGTAATGGATTATTTTCGTAAATCGTTTTAGTTACCATACTTATCCTGTTAAAAAAAAGGGTAGTAACCAACTGGAAACTACATTAGATAATTATAACAGCTTATAACTCAGTGTCATGGTTTAAGGGTTTTGCTCAATCATTATGAGTAAAACTAATCCCTCTTAATATTTAATATAGAATTCCTTAACCAAATTAAAAAAACTCATGCCTTTAATCTCAACATTAATTGACATAGGGTGTAATGTTACTTTTGTTACAACTTCGGTAATTTATAGAATATTACGAAAATTAATAATCTGTCAATAAAGGGCTGAACATGATGGTATTTAAAGAAGAAAGTGATGATTTTAAAACATTAGTAGATTTTTTACTTCCTGCATTTTTATTATTATTCAGCCTATATTTTTGGGGTGAGGCCACACAAAATGATATTGCTTTAAATGCAAAATTACTGGTAATTGCGTCGAGTTTTGGCCTAATAAGTTTATACTTTGCGCTCCCAATTAAAACAAATTGGAAAGTAAGAGTCGTTTCTTGCTGTGTAATGACCAGTTTAATTATTATTTCTTTTTCGGCAGCATTAAATCCATTAGTTTAATCGTTTAGTAAAAAATAACACCTTTGTATAAACATTATTTTTACTGAGTATCCTTTTAATATCAATAATAAACTGAGTTATTAATAAATGTTGAAACAATATTGTATCAAGAACGTAAATGTTGATTATTGTTTAATAAAAGCGCTTTGTTAAGTCTTAAGTTTTATCCAAAGTGTTATATACAATAATTTAATTATCATAATAGTCTCTTCAAGCTTAACAGAGTTGAATCGCTTTGATATTCTTGATCCCCTCATAGAAATACCTCGTATTCAGAGTACAAATTACGTTTAAAGGCTAAAAATCGATGTTCTCAACATTATTTAAAACAAAACCTGTTATTGATAAAGCCAGTGAAGCATGGATTTTAGACAGTTTTACTTGGTGCGTAGAGCAACTGGACGGTTCTTTTTTCGCAGAGCATAGTCGATTAATACAACCAACTAATGAGTTTTATCCGGGAAAATCAAGCAGTATTGAAGAAATGGCAACCACCATATTTACTAATACATTAACATATACAGGCATGACTCGATGGCCATTAAAACTTGTAACCGCCGAAAATCATCTGCAACAACCAATCCCTCAATTACAGTTAAACTCATGTATACGTGGTGAAAATGCCAATATAAAACTAGCGGCTCAACAGCATAATAATCACATTCAATATTCATTAGCGGGTGAAACGTTAACACCAATATTGAAGAGTAGTATTGATATCGCCTTTTCGCCTGAACAACTTAATCAGCCACAAGATATGATAGCCTATTTAGTTCAAGTGCAAGCGCGAATCTTATTGAACCAACACTCGGCAAATAACATCAACATCGCCTTTCCTGGAGGCAAAGAATTACTGCCTCAAACTATTGATTTAGTCGCTTGTTTTATGGGCTTTGGAGTGATTTTTGCCAATACTGCCTATCAATTTAAAGGCGGCTGTGGATCTTGTAATAATCGTCATTTAAACCGGCAAGCGGCGTTACCGGAATTAGAAACAACCTATGCATTAGCCTTATTCTGTGTAATAAAAGGTGTGACTTTCTCTTCACTCAAAAAAACGCTAAAAAAACACCTGCATAAGCCTTTTCATCAAGCACATAAAGAAATCAGTCTTTATTTACAACAAACTACTCACCCTAAACACAGTAAGCTTAAGACGTTTTTAGTAAGCTAAGGTTGAAAAAAAGGTTTAAAAAAAATGTAACAAAAAATAGTAAATAACTATCTCGAGGCCGATAGTTATTTATTATTTTTATTTAGGATATGGACATCAAATTGGATCATTATTGAATCAACCTGGTACTAATTTGCGCTACCTTTGTGGTAATTAGTCTAACGCTTCCAAAGCACATTAATTAATGCACCGAACATAATTAAACTACCACCAATCACGGTTGTAGAGACAGGTACTTCACTAAAGTAAGCCCAGCCAATAAATACTGAAAACAATACTTGAACATAAGCGTATGCCGTCGCTTTAGAGGCATCTGCACTATTTAGTGCTTTAGTTAAGCCCACTTGCCCTATCTGGGTAAATACCCCAACTAAAATCAATAATCCCAAAGCCGCCAAAGATGGTATAACAAAATCTGTCCCTAACATAAGTATAGAAATAGGGAATGCGATGACTGGAAAATAAAATATAATGACTGCACTGTCATCGGTTTTGGTCAGTTTTTTAATGAGTATATAGGCTATAGCGCTACCAAGCGCTCCCATAATACCTGAGCCTATGCTCAACCAGTCATAATGAAATTCACTAGTAGACTGAAAGTTTGGCTGAATAATGATCAACAAACCAAACAGACTAATAAGAATACAAGTGATTGTTGAACGTTGTATAATTTCTTTCAAAAACAATAACGCTAATATTGCCGTAAATACAGGATGAAGGTATTGCAAAACTGTTGCTTCCGCAAGCGGTAAAGTAGTCACTGCGTAGTACACAAACATCAAGGCAAAAGAGCCAACAACACCCCGAGCAATCAACAAAGGTTTGTTGTTACCCCACAACGCTAATTTTTTCCGTTTGATGTCAATATAGCTAATAATACCTGAAACGACAGCTCTTGCCGCGACAATTTCAAGTACAGGAATACCTAACCGACTTACCTCTTTTACACAGGCAGCCATTAAGGCAAACCCCAATGCAGAAAGTAGCATATACCAAACACTTATTGGTACTGAATTTTTTAACGATCTAAGCATTAAATTTGATACTCGTGATGATAATGAAAAATATCCTCTTATTTAAAACCCAATACACTACGCTATAAAACCTGATAAAAAAGCAGTCAGATTTAGACAACGACTAATAGCAATCAATAAGCGACAACTACTCGGCTAAAGTTTGTCAACTAAACATGTTATTTTAGCTTGAATATCCTTGAACCTGTATTGTTCACACAAACCAAAGCCCGCTAGTTTTCTTACTTTATACACCGTAAATAATGGCATACTAATACCTGCAAAAAATCGACAATACATATTAATAGAAACCGGATACTTATTAGTAGACAGGCAATTTTCTAAAGTATGCATTGCTTCTTTCAACGTTGCATCAGATGGCCACAGCACAGTCGTTGTTGATAATTCTAAATGAGCAACTTTGCCATGACAAACACTGCAATGGCCACATTGATAGTTTACTATATCTTCACTAAAAGCTTGATCATCAAAATATTTTGCTAAATTGGCAGTTAAGCAGGTATCACGTTCAAAAAAATTAACCAAATTGGCAATACGTTGAATTTCTTTTTGTTCATTATTATAAAAATAATCACTGAGATATTTTGTTAAATTAGGGTTTGATAACGCTTTTATATGGACCTTAAACACCTCAGTCATTCCTTTGGTTTCTAAAATAATACACTGTTTATCTTGCAGGTATTCAAGCGCCGCAATAACTCGGTTACGTTCAATCGTTGGATCTTGTAATAATTTGTCAAAATTTAAACTCCCCCACACTTTTTTAAACTGTATGGCATTAAATATATGAGTTAAAAATATTTGCCGTTGATTGTCAAAGCCGCTAATTATTTGTTCTTTTGATTGCAGTAACTTAATTTTGAATTCAGCAAAATAAGTATATTGTGGTTCAATAATACCGGCGAGTTCTAATTGCACTAACAGTGTTTTCAAAGGCAACTGTTTTATATTCACTTCCTTAGACAAGGCTAATAGCTGCAATTCCCAGTATCCCAAGTCTTTATTATCAAGATCAGTGACTACCTCATCACCAATTACGTTCAATAACATGGCAATAGCAGTATGCTCTGGTGTATCACCGTAAACAAAATTTTCTACTGTCGTTAGGCCATCTAAATTAGCCAGAGTAAAGCAACGAGATGACAAGTTATCCCGGCCTGCGCGTCCTATTTCTTGGCTATAATTTTCAATAGATTTAGGCAAATCATAGTGAACAACAAAACGAATATTACTCTTATCAATACCCATACCAAAGGCGATAGTGGCAACAATGATTGCGGTATTTCCTTGCATAAAATCTTGCTGAATGTGTTGTCGTTTATCACTGTCGAAACCGGCATGGTAAGCACTGGCATTAAATCCCTGCTGAATTAGGTAGTGGGCAATCTGCTCTGCAGTCTGTTGAAGAGTAACATAAACAATACCTGTACCTGTTTGCGCTGATATTAACTGATATAGCCGTTGATTTTTATCTATTTCAGCAACGGAAACAACATTCAGCTCAAGGTTAGCGCGATAAAAACCAGTTTGTACAATATGTTCAGTTTTTATGGCAAATTTAGTCGCCATATCCTCTTTAACTTGACGTGTAGCTGTTGCAGTCAGTAGAAGCACTAACGGGATGTTCAGTGCTTCGCAATAGGCAGGTAGTTTTAAATAATCGGGCCTGAAATTATGGCCCCATTCTGAAATACAGTGCGCCTCATCAACCACTAACATAGAAACAGGCACTGACTCTATAAATTGTCTAAATCGCTCATTTTTAAAACGTTCAACTGAAACCATTAACACTTTTATACTGCCATCTCGAACCCCTGACATCACTGTTTTTGCTTCATTCCCTTTTAGTGTTGAGTCAATACTTGCGGCCTTTATTCCCTTACTCGCTAAAAAAGCAAGTTGATCTTTAATTAATGCTAATAACGGTGATACCACAAGTGTTAAATGAGGAAGGTGCAGCGCCGTTAATTGATAACACAATGATTTACCAGAACCTGTGGGAAATATTGCTAAAGAAGAATCACCATTCAATAATTGACTGATCGTTTGAGCCTGTCCTGGCCTAAATTGGTTAAAGCCAAAATCTTTTGCTAATAATTTGCTTAGCTTTTCCTTATTGTATGCGGTGTGTGTCAATGTGAAACAGGCCTTATGGTGTTATTTGTCATAATTATCATTGCCAGCTCAACCTTTGAGTAACTTACCTGCGACGATAGCTATTAAATCAAAAAATAAATTAAGGTAATGTAATTAATAAACCTAAGTCAATAAGCTTAAGTTCCACAAAATGTTTGGTAATTATCGCCACCATCAACAGGTCCATCTTGATAGTTAGCAGTTTCAGGAAGCTCAGAGTAAGGCTGCTGCAGTATGGTTAAAAATTGTTGAAGTGGCACCAAATCGCCAGTTTGTTGAGTGCTAGCAAGTACTCTTTCAACATGATGATTTCTTGGTATCACTCTAGGGTTGGTTTTTGCCATTAACTTTTTAGCACTTTTTAGATCACCTTGAATTCTGTTGTACCAAGATTTAAGCCATAATTGCCAGGTATCTACTTTTATTGAGTCATTATCTAAATCCATCACTCGCGCCACTTCACAGAGCGTTAAATTGTCAGCCAAGGTTAAAAAGGTTTGTGTATAGTCTAACCGTTTCTCTGCCATAATCGCGAGTAAATCATTGACGAGTTCAACATCACCATTTGCAAGCTCGGCCATGCCAAGTTTATTGGCCATCATGTCGAAATAACCATATTGTAAGTCATTGGCAAATTGCTGCAACAGTGGAGTAATTTTAGCCAAAGCAAGTTGTTCATCATCATCAACGAGTGGTAATAAACAATCAGCGAACCGTGCCATATTCCACTGCATTATTTTACTTTGATTAGCAAAAGCATAGCGACCATTTCGGTCTATGGAACTAAATACTGTGTCAGGGTGATAATGATTCATCATGGCACAGGGGCCATAGTCTATTGTTTCACCTGATATAGCGGTGTTATCAGTATTCATCACACCATGAATAAAACCAACACGTAACCACGATACTACAAGTTTTACTTGCTTACTAAGTACTGCAGCAAAAAACTCAAGTACTTGTTCACTGCTGAGAAGCGAACTATCAGGGGTAGTTAATTCAGGATAATGTCTGATAATAGCATAACTGGTTAATTTTCTTAATGATTCAATATCTTTTCGTGAGGCAAAATATTGAAAAGTACCGACACGAATATGGCTAGTTGCAACGCGTGTGACTACAGCACCGGGTTGAGTTTGTTCCCTGTAAACTGCCTGACCGGTTGCCACTACAGCCAAGCATCGAGTCGTTGGTACCCCTAACGCGTGCATGGCTTCGCTCATAATAAATTCCCGCAATGCTGGAGCTAACGCACAGCGGCCATCACCTTGACGAGAGAAAAAGCTTGTACCTGAGCCTTTTAATTGCACATCCCAAGATTGACCAATAGCATCAGTAATATCGCCGAGTAAGTGAGCTCGGCCATCCCCTAATTGTGGATTAAAATGCCCAAACTGATGGCCTGAATAGGCTTGAGAAATTGGCTTACTGCCAGGTAATAATTCATTTCCTGAAAAAATATTAGCCAAAAAATCATTGTTGTCTTTCGCAGAAAAAGGCATTGCCAACATGTCTGCCACTGGTTGATTCCATAGGAGTAAAAGTGGATTGATCACAGGTGTAGGTAAACTTTGTTGGGAAAAAGCCTTGCCAAGCTCAAAGTAACTATTAGAAAGTGTTATGGTCATTTATTTCTCTGGTTTAAAAATTTAAGTAAATTATAGACTTATTACGCTTGCAAAACCTGTACAGAAACGTTCTGTAAGGCGAACAATTTGATCCAAACGCAATCTGTGCAGTATATAAATAAAAATTGGTATAATTTAACGATAAAAATAATCATTACTACCAAAAAACTTATTGTTTATTTTATCTATTTTTATTTGTTAATACGACTCAATATTGATGGTTTAATACGGGATTAATATCGCATCAAGATCTATGTTGTTGAATAATCAACCTGCCATAGCGAATAATTACACGAATTACATTAATTAAAACATAATTTATCCTTTATTTTTCGTTACAAGGTAATCCATAGTGCGTAAAATAATGTATAACTTACTTAAATTATTGTGCAGAGTTTTTATTGATGAAATACCAAGGCAACCCAAACTTCTCCCATAAACAAGCTGATAAAATCGGTATACTTGTTACTAACTTAGGTACGCCTGACGCTCCCAAAAAAGTAGAACTTAAACGTTATTTACGGGAATTTTTATCGGATCCTCGGGTGGTAGAAGTACCGAGATTATTATGGTGGATGATCCTTAACTTTGTTATTTTAAACATTCGCCCTAAGCGCTCCGCCAAAGCATACAGCACAGTATGGACTGAGCGCGGCTCCCCTTTAATGTTTAATACCCAAGACCAAACAACAGCACTACGCGCCAAACTTAAATCTACCTACGGTGAAAATATCGTTGTTGAATTTGCCATGCGTTACGGCGCTCCCTCGGTAGATTCAACCATAGATGCTATGTTACAACAAGGCGTGCGAAAGCTTTTAGTATTGCCCCTTTACCCGCAATATTGCGCCTCAACAACCGCATCGACCTTTGATGCTGTCGCTGCGAGTCTTGCTAAAAAGCGCTTAATACCTGAACTACGCTTTATTAATCATTACCATGATTTTTCACCTTACATACAGGCGGTAGCAGATAAGATTCGTCAGCATTGGCATGAGCATGGCCGAGCTGACAAGCTTATTTTCACTTACCACGGTATCCCTAAACGCTATTTACTTAATGGTGACCCTTATCATTGTGAATGCTATAAAACCTCTCGTTTGTTAGCAGAAAACTTAGGCTTAACTCCAGAAGAATACATGGTTACCTTTCAATCACGCTTTGGCCGCGAAGAATGGCTTCAGCCCTATACCGACATCACATTGAAGGCATTGCCAGAGCAAGGAATCAAGTCGGTGCAGTTAGTCTGTCCAGGGTTTTCTGCTGACTGCCTCGAAACCATTGAAGAGATCGGTGAAGAAAATCGCGACTACTTTCTTGAAGCCGGTGGCGATCGTTATGAGTATATTGCTGCCTTAAATGCAGATACCAGCCATATAGATATGATGCACAACCTAGTTTCGCAACACATACAAGGCTGGCAAGAATTTACCGATACTGAGCAGCGCGCCGAACTCGCCGTAGCGTTAGGGGCAAAACAATAAGCTAGTTTTTGCTTATTTAGTTATCACTGTCGTACAAAAACATCTTCACCGCCAGGGAAAATAACACGCATTGTTTTCTGCTGTATGTTGCTGGCAAACTTTACATCCAAATAATAATTACAAAAATAGAAATGTTGTTGGTTTAGGGCTTTAAGTGGTAGCTAGTATTTACCCTCAGACGATAACATCAAGCGATTATTAACCAAGGAGACCTTGGCAATATCTTCACCTTGTATTTTTTGTAATTGCCGGTCAGTGCCTGCATTTGTTGTTGTGTTAGTTTTATTTCAGATCTCATGAAGATCGACTGTAAACCTCGACTCACACCTTGAGTTTTTATCAGTGAATGCCCTACATTCTCAAATAATCTTGATTCATAGGTTAAGCCCTGAAATTTTTGCGCTTTAATGTAACTTACAAGTTTATCTACACCAGACTTATTACTATCACGATCGCCTACAGCGACATAAAGCTTGGTGTTATGTTGTCTAATTCGTTCAGCAAAGCCGGAAGTGAACTTAAACAATAGGTTATTTTCAAGATCCACGGTAGGCGCGGTGGCAATAATAGCCGAAAATAAATCAGGTCGTTGGAATAAGCTGTACAATGAAAACCAACCAGCGAAAGAGCTGCCGATTAAAGTCAGTTTTGTTGTTGCCCGATACTCTTTTTCAATATAGGCAAAAAACTGCTCATCCATAAAGTTTAAAAAGCCTTCAGCGCCCTATTTTTCAGTATTAGAATAGTTATCAGTGGCATACTTTTGGACATAGGGTTACCCCTTTGAATACTTATGTATCAGCATTAGGCAGCGTTAATACTCTCATTAATTCGCTCCTCAGCATGCTTACTTCAAGACAAATAAAAAGGGCCCATAATAGGCCCTAATCACAATACATACTAGCTAAAAATCGTTTCAGCTTAGCAGTTTAGTTACTAAAACTTAGCATTTAACCAAAGCCACACTTTATCGGTATCAACTTTTCCTGCCGTGTTGTCCCCTGCTGAATATGAAGCAAATTTTATCCCTGCAGTGTAATGCTTGTTAATGGGTCTTGAATAAACCGCATTAATTTCAGAGCCTAAATCATCAACGGTTGCTGATGCTTGGTCGGCATCAAATTTATGAACAATCACCGCCCATTTACCGCCAGCAAGTTTACCACCAACACTGGCATACAAGTCACTCAAGCCCTCTTTAGGTGTATTCAAAAATTGATCGGACCAACCATTAAATTTATGCAGGGTTGCTAATGGGGTTGAAAACCCATAATTACCATTATCAGAGCCCAATAGCTCGTAACCTAACTTAAGGCCTATGCCTGAGAACTTACTACCAACTTCAGCGCTGATATAATTCGCTGAATAAGAGGCTATGCTGCTGTCGCTGTCCTGTTGTGCATATTCTAATTGGTAAGTTAATTTTTGTTTACCCACTGATGAACTACCACTAAAACGTAAACCAAAAGTATCGAGGCCATTACTAATATTATTGTCTTGCTCTAACAAATAACTGTAGGCGGTTAACTTACCTAGCCCTGTTTGATAGGCTAAATTGATCAAATGATCGTTAGCATCAATATCCTTTGCTTCTGCAAAGATACGGTTACGCTTTGTTATATAACCATAATTTAGGGTGAGTCCGTCGATGGGTTTATACACAGCTGTAACACCATCAAATGTTTGTCTGTCTTGACGCCAGCCAACATGACCAACAAAACGGTGGTTGTCCATGGTAATCACTTGCCGACCAGCTTTAATGCCAAAAGACTTTTGTTGGTATTGTAATAAAAATTGATCTAGCTCAGTTGTTTCTGGGTCGGCAACAACAGAGTAATTAGTGTTTTTACCTAGGGTATTATTGTAGTCATCTATGCCAAACATGTTACGTGAATCTTCAAACTCAATAATAGAAGAAAAGCCTGCCACCTTACCTGTGGCATAGGTTAATCGAGTTCTCAGTGTTAAAGCACTGGCATCTTTTAGGGCATTGTCTTGATTAACGCCTTCATAACGCATATTGAAATTCGCTGAGGTTTTACCGTTAATCAGAGCTTCAGTAACTGAATCAGCTGCTTGTGCACCAGCAACTATGGCTAAATTTGAGGTAAGTCCTACACATACAGCGATAACGGTTTTCTTAACATTCATTGTAAATATTTCCTTAAAATTAATAGTTTTTAATGAGTGAGGTAATTTTTTTTTATGAAATTTAAAAGCTCTTAGCCTTGGCTAGCACATTTTACTTGCTCATCTTGTGGTGGAGTAATTGGCTGTTTAGACGGGCTAGTAATGGCGGTAACTTTTCTTTGTTTTTCGTAAAGAAAGGTTAATACCTCAGAGCGAAGGCGATTATATTCAATATCTTTGGCCAGTGATAAGCGACTGCGAGGTCTAGCCAAATTAACATCAAGAATTTCACCAATAGTGGCTTCTGGGCCATTAGTCATCATGACAATACGGTCAGACAATAATACCGCCTCGTCAACATCATGGGTGATCATAATGACAGTGTTGTTTAATTCATTTTGAATTTCCATCAGGGAATCTTGCATATGCGCTCGGGTTAAGGCATCGAGTGCACCAAAAGGCTCATCCATTAACAACACCTCCGGTTGCATAGCTAATGCTCGAGCAATACCGATGCGTTGTTTCATGCCTCCTGATATTTCATCTGGTCGTTTGTGCATGGCATGATCCATATGCACAAGTTTCAAGTTGTACTCTATCCAGTCTTTCATTTCTGCACTAGACATACGTTTATGAAAAACTTGTTTCACCGCTAATTCGACATTTTGATAACAAGTTAGCCAAGGCAGTAATGAATGATTTTGAAAAACAACGGCACGCTCTGGACCCGGTTCATTTACCTCTTTATTGTTAAGTAAAATACCTCCCGTCGTTGCTTGATAAAGCCCAGCAACAATATTGAGTACCGTTGATTTACCACAGCCTGAATGGCCAATTAAAGAAATAAATTCACCTTTATCAATCTGTAAATCAACATTTTTTAATGCGGTAAAACCGCCTGTATCGGTAGGGAAAACCATATCGATTTGACTAATATTAAGAAAAGCATGTTGCTCATTAGTCATTATTTTTGGTGTACTCATAAAAACTCCTTACGCGTTAGCGGTCGATTTATCCCAAGAAACTTGACGTTGTAAAAACAACATAATTCGGTCTAGTAAAAAGCCAATAAGACCAATAACTACAACAGCTGCCATAATTCTGGCTAACGAGTCAGAACTACCGTTTTGAAACTCATCCCACACAAACTTACCCAAACCTGGGTTTTGCGCTAGCATTTCAGCAGCAATCAGCACCATCCAAGCCACACCAAAAGACAAACGCATGCCAGTAAAAATCATGGGCACTGAGGCTGGCAAAACAATTTTCCTAATATGAGTGAAAGTACCTAAACGGAGTACTTTACTGACGTTAATTAAATCACTACTAATTGCAGAAACTCCCATAGAAGTATTTATTAGCATGGGCCATAAACTACACAGTGTTACGGTAAGCATTGAGGTTAAAAAGGATTTAGACACCAAAGGATCATCAGAAACATAAAGCGCACTAACAACCATAGTCACCAATGGTAACCAAGCGAGTGGAGATACTGGCTTAAAAACCTGTACTATAGGATTGATTGCTAAATTAAAACGCCTATTTAATCCCATAGCTATCCCCATTGGAATAGCGAGAAAGGCAGCGACTAAAAAACCACAAGTTACTGTAATAAGGCTTGTTACAATCTGATCTATAAAGGTTTCTTTACCAGTATATGCCCTAATTTTCGGGGTGTATTCTGGATCTTTAGCTAATTTCGCTTGATTACGTTTTTCTTGTCGCTCATAAAAAGCAGCTGCTTTTTCTCGTGTTACCTGGTGTTCTTCATACAAGGCTGAAAATTGTGTGATAACGGCACGTGGTCCGGGGAACTCTCCCAGGGACGTATGAATGTTTTGAGCAGTAATTGACCATAAAAATAAAAATAAACTAATGCCGATTGCAGGTAACATTAAAATATCACTTACTTTAATTACACTGCTTTTAACGGTGTTAACAACTTGTTCTGCAATTGTTTTACTTGCAATATTAACGGTTGTAGCACGCATTTATAACTCCTTTAATGAACTCAACAGTAAGAAATTAAATTACAATTTCTGACCTTGTTTAAGACCAATACTGAACTTTTCTAAATAAGCATTTGGTTGCTTACCGTCGTAAACAATATCGTCAATAAAATGTTTTTGTGGTGGTTTAAACCCAGTTTCTGTTGCGAAATTAGGGAATTCATTAGCAGAAATAACTTTATCAGCAATTAACGATTCTGCTGCTTTTCTATAAATATCAGGACGATAAACTTTACGCGCTAACTCTTTGTACCATTGATCACTTTTGTCACTAGAGATTTGTCCCCAACGACGCATTTGCGTTAAATACCAAATAGCATCTGAGTAATATGGATAGGTGGCGTTATATCTAAAGAACACGTTAAAATCTGGCACCTCACGCTTATCACCTTTTTCGTATTCAAAGGTACCTGTCATCGAGTTAGCAATAACCTCATAATCAGCACCAACATAGTTAGATTGTGACAATATTTTTACTGCTGCCGGACGGTTAGCATTATTTTTTTCATCTAACCATTTAGCAGCACGAATAAGCGCACGGGTTAATCTAATCGTGGTGTTAGGATACTTCTTTGCAAATTCAGCGGTAATACCAAATACTTTTTCTGGGTTGTCTTTCCAAATCTCGTAATCGGTTACCACAGGTACACCAATATTTTTAAATACCGCTTGTTGGTTCCAAGGTTCACCAACACAATAACCATGAATAGTACCGGCTTCCATTGTTGATGGCATTTGCGGTGGTGGTGTTACTGACAGCAGTGCCTGAGCATCGATTTGTCCACTGGTATCTCCCTTGTGTGGAGCATAAAATCCTGGGTGTATTCCCCCAGCAGCTAACCAATAGCGTAGTTCATAGTTATGGGTTGATACTGGAAATACCATACCCATTTTAAAGGGTTTACCTTCAGCTTTAAGCTGTTCAACTACTGGTTTTAACGCATCTGCTTTAATTGGGTGAACTGGTCTACCATCAGCCATTTTAGGAATATTAGGTCGCATTTTTTGCCAAGTACTGTTTGATACCGTGATAGCGTTACCATTTAAGTCCATAGAAAAAGGTGTAATAATATCAGCCTTTGTACCATACCCCATAGTCGCAGCAATAGGCTGTCCGGCCAACATATGAGCCCCATCTAATGTGCCATCAATAACACCATTAAGTAAAACCTTCCAGTTAGCTTGTGCTTGAATAGTGACATACAGGCCTTCGTCTTCGAAGTAGCCATTTTCATAAGCTATGGCAATAGGTGCCATATCGGTCAATTTTATAAAACCAAATTTGAGCTCTTCTTTTTCTGGCTCGCCAAGTGTTTCAGCATGTAGTATTTGTGTAGTAGATAAAACAACACTAAAAAACAAAAAAGGTTTAATGGTTGTTGAGATAAATTTTTTCCAGTTCATAACTATTCCTTGATTAATTACAAAATTTTTTCAAAAAAAACGCCCACCAAAAAATCATCTTAAAAGGTGATTTTTTGGTGAGCGCCATTGCTCGTGTAGTAAAAGGCATACCTTTTACAGACTTACAGCTTCGTTGCTGATAGTTATTCTTTACTACTTTTATCGCCATTGATAAAAATATTTTGGTTCAAACCAAATTATATTGGCTTTAAACAACATTTATAGTGTTAGCTAAATATGAATAATTAACTACAATAAATGAATAATAAACTAATATAAATTTATAAATGCAGGTTTCATACCAACTTTAAACCTATTGATTTTGTTGTTTATTTTTATATTGTTAAGGGGCTTCAATTGACTTTGCCCTACCAGAATAAGGCAGTGCACCATGAAGGAAGGTTTATTTAATCCTTATAAGGGCTTTATTTTAGAATGAATACATACTTGTACTAAATAACTATGATCAAACACAACACGAACACAAGCATTGCAAAATACTAAAAACTTCCCTTTACTTAATATATTGTTAGTGTTTACTATCTGTTCTGGCTTTAAAAGCACAACTAATAGCACCAAAAACATTAATCGTTATTTGCATGAAGCTGATTTTAATAACTCATTAAAAGACTATTTCAAATAGTCTTTTACGTAAAGAACCGTAGCTTTTCTTACTTTAGAAGATAACAGCAAAGTGGAGATCATTGTTGGAATTGCCATTAGTGCATACATAAAGGTTAAAAAGTTAATCACAACCGACAAAGAGGCAACTGCGCCAACAATAATAAGTAATAAATAAAACTGTCGATAAATCTTTTCAACGGTTTTTCCAAAAATAAACTCACTGCACTTACTGCCATAATACCAAAACGTTAGCACGGTACTGGTGCTTAAGAAAAAAACCATCACCAATAATAAATAACTACCGATATGAGGAAACGCTTGCTCAAAGGCATACATTGTCATACTCACACCTTCGTTACCTGATTGCCAAGCACCAGAGACTAATACGGCTAATGCCGTGCACGTACATACTAGTAAGGTATCAACAATAGGTCCAAATGATGCGACAAACCCTTCACGAATGGGTTGATTAGTTTTAGCGGCTCCATGCGCTAATGATTCAGTACCGATGCCAGCTTCGTTAGAAAAAGCTCCTCGTTGTACACCAATAATAATAACAGCGCCAAGTAAACCACCGGCGGCAGAATTTGGCGTAAATGCGCTAGTAAAAATTAGTACGAATGTTTCAGGTATTTTCTCTGCATTCATGATAAGTAATATTAAGGTCATCGTGAGGTAACCAACCACCATGATTGGCACAACCTTAGTAGCAACCGCCGTGATCCGGGTTAATTTTCCCATAACAACCCAGGAGATAATAGCAAATAAGCCAATGCCAACAAGAAGATCGAAGGTAAAATGGTTTTCAGCATCAGCAAAACCATGAGGTATGGCAATCACATCTCGTAAAATTTGTACTAGCTGGTTAATTTGAAAAATCGGTAATGCACCAAACATACAACCTAAACAAAATAACCAGGCTAATGGCATCCATTTTTTACCTAAACCTTCACGAATGACATACATTGGTCCACCTTGCCATTGTCCACTGCGATCTTTACCTCGATACATCACCGCTAATGAGGCGGTATAAAACTTGGTAGCAATGCCAACAATAGCGGTTAACCACATCCAAAATATAGCACCTGGCCCGCCCATCGTAATGGCAACAGCAACGCCAGCAATATTACCTAGGCCTAAGGTACCAGACAAGGCGACAATTAACGCCTGAAAATGACTAATATCGCCTTGAGGGCTTGTTTCATTATCGAATTTGCCAGCGATAATGTTGAATGCATGCTTAAAGTGTTTATAAGGGGTCAACTTTGAATGCAAAACAAAGTAAACACCACCACCAACTAATAACGTAACCATGGGTAAACCCCAGGCAAAGTTAACTAGGGTACTTAATAATTCTTCCATTTTGACCTTTTTTAAAATGATAGTTCATGAGGCAATAGTAATTGATACTATATTTTAGAGTACCTAAGATCTAGAGTAGTGGCAGGATAAATTATTTTGTAGTTTACATAGCTGGCTTGTTCGCAACAAAATAAGACTTGACAGAAATCAAAGCCATAAGTAATTTAATTTATATTATTATCAGTCTGTTACTAATTATTGCCGAGGTATTTAAAGTAAAAGTAAAAATCAAAACACATCATAATTCCTTTATTTCAATATTTTTACTAGCTAAGAACAATACTATTTTTGAATTTCAGCAGCCACCACAGATATTTCTACTAGCAACGCTTCACGGGCCATTTTAGCAGCAACACAGGCTCGGGCAGGTGCATGCCCTTCAGGAACCCACGTATCCCATACTGCGTTCATCTCAGCAAAATAACTCATGTCTTTAACGTAAAGAGTCGCTGACAATAGATGAGCTTTGTCACTTCCTGCTTGTGCTAATAATGCATCAACTTTATGAAGCATGGTTTGTGTTTGCTCTGTGATGCCTTTACTAGCATCGGCAGCAACTTGACCACATAAATAAATGGTGCCGTTATGTTTAACAATTCGGCTCATACGCGCTTTAGTTTCTTGTCTTTCAATCACTAGAATACTTCCCTTATAAATTAACTTTAATATTTTTTCTGACTGAACAGAGCCTTTTATAGCGTTTGTTTTTCATTGACTTTGAACGACTAAATTTAGGTAATAAAAAGCCTCAAAGCTTAAACTTTAAGGCCCAAAACTTGTTGGGTTAACACCAGTGATTCAGTAATGACTAACCCTAAAACTCATCTTTATGAATTACTACAGTATTATTCCCATTCTATTGTGGCTGGTGGCTTACCTGAGATATCGTAAACAACCCGTGAAATACCATCAATTTCGTTAATAATACGATTAGACACTAACCCTAAGAAATCATAAGGTAAATGTGACCAACGCGCAGTCATGAAGTCAATGGTTTCGACACAACGTAGAGATACCACCCAATCGTATTTGCGTGCATCGCCCATAACACCAACAGAGCGAACCGGTAAGAAAACTGTAAAGGCTTGGCTTACTTTTTTATACAAGTCATGGTTATGCAGCTCTTCAATAAAGATAGCATCAGCGCGGCGCAATAAATCAGCATATTCTTTTTTGACTTCACCTAAAATTCTTACGCCCAAACCTGGGCCAGGAAAAGGGTGACGATATAACATGTCATAAGGCAAGCCTAGCTCTAAGCCTATTTTACGAACCTCATCTTTGAATAATTCACGTAACGGTTCAACTAACCCCATTTCCATGTCATCTGGTAAACCACCAACATTATGATGAGATTTAATAACATGGGCTTTACCCGTTGCCGAAGCAGCTGACTCAATCACGTCAGGGTAAATAGTCCCTTGAGCTAACCATTTAGCATTATTAAGTTTTTTAGATTCTTCATCAAATACTTCTACAAAAACATTACCAATAATTTTGCGTTTAGCTTCTGGCTCACTTTCATCAGATAATCGATCTAAAAATCGTCGCTCTGCGTTAACATGCACAATGTTTAAGCCAAAATGATCGCCAAACATATCCATAACTTGTTGGCCTTCATTTAACCGCAACAAACCATTGTCTACAAAAACACAGGTTAATTTATCACCGATAGCGCGTTGTAATAGCATCGCTACAACGGATGAATCAACACCACCAGACAACCCAAGAATAACCTCATCATCGCCTACTTGTGCTTTCATTTTGGCAATAGCATCATCAATAATTGACGCTGAGGTCCAAAGCTTTTCGCATTGACAAATATCAACAACAAAGTTTTCTAAAATACGTAGCCCCTGTTTTGTATGAGTTACTTCAGGATGAAATTGTACACCATAAAAATGCTTATTTTCATTAGCCATAGCCGCAAAAGTACAACTTGAGGTTTGTGCCACTTTACTAAATCCTTCAGGGATAGCCGAGACTTTATCACCATGACTCATCCATACATCAAGTAAAGCATTACCACTATCACTGACACTGTCTTCAACCTTGTCAAATAAGGCTGATTCGGTAATAAGTTCAACCGCAGCATAGCCAAATTCTTTATGTACAGAGCTTTCAACAGCGCCACCAAGCTGTGCTGCCATGGTTTGCATGCCATAACAAATACCTAAAACAGGTACAGCTGCGTTAAAAACATACTCAGGTGCCCGAGGAGAATTAGCTTCAGTAACGGACTCTGGACCACCAGCTAAGATAATCCCTGTAGGATTAAAGCCTTTAATTTGCTCTTCAGTAACATCCCATGACCAAAGCTCACAATAAACACCAATTTCACGTACACGACGAGCAATAAGTTGAGTGTATTGAGAACCAAAATCTAAGATTAATATACGATGTTCATGAATGTCTTTACTCATGCTAGGCTTCCTACTGTGAGTGCTTGTTAAAAGCGGTATTTATTAAATAAAAAGGCTGAGTGCTATTGATTTGATTAGCAGTCAACCCATTTATATATATGATAAAAACTATTAGCTAAGTTTTAAAACAATTAACTAATAGTCTAAATTTACTCTACTAACTTCTTAGCCCATACGATAATTAGGGGCTTCTTTGGTAATGGTGACATCATGCACATGTGATTCACCCATACCTGCAGAAGTAATTTTCATAAATTGAGGTTTAGTTCGCATTTCTTCGATATTAGCAGAGCCTGTTAAGCCCATTGAAGAGCGTATGCCACCCATTTGCTGATGAATAATTGCTGCTACAGGGCCTTTGTAAGCAACACGACCTTCAATACCCTCGGGTACTAGCTTATCTGCTTCACCATCTGTTTTTTGAAAGTATCTATCACTAGAACCATCTTTTTGCGCCATTGCACCTAACGAGCCCATACCACGGTAAGATTTATAATAACGACCTTGATAAAGTTCAACTTCACCAGGTGACTCTTCAGTACCCGCAAACATACTCCCTACCATTACACAGTGTGCTCCTGCGACTAAAGCCTTAGCAATATCACCAGAGAAACGTATACCACCATCGGCTATAACGGGAATATCTGTTCCCTTTAGTGCTTCAACTGCATTTGAAATAGCTGTTAATTGAGGTACACCAACACCAGTTACGATACGTGTAGTACAAATAGAACCGGGACCAATACCTACTTTTACAGCATCAACACCAACATCAGCTAACGCTTTGGCGCCTTCACCTGTAGCGACATTACCCGCAATAATTTGTAAATCAGGGTACTTTTGACGGGTTTCACTGACACGGTCAATCACCCCTTGAGAATGACCATGTGAGGTATCTATAAGTAAGACGTCAACTCCTGCAGCAACTAAAGCGTCAATACGTTCATCCGTACCGGCTCCTACACCAACAGCAGCACCTGCACGTAAACGACCAAATTCGTCTTTACAAGCGTTTGGTTTATTTTCAGCTTTTTGATAATCTTTGGCGGTAATTAAGCCAACTAATTTAAATGCCTCATCAACCACTAAAATCTTTTCAATGCGGTTACTATGCATTAAACCAAGGATCTCTTCGCGGGCGGCCCCTTCTTTAACCGTTACAAGATCATTTTTAGCGGTCATTAACGAAGATACTGAGCGTGTTAAGTCTGTCTCAAAACGTAAATCTCGACCAGTAATTATCCCCACCAGGTTATGTTTACCATCAACAACAGGAAAGCCAGAAAAACCTAACTCATTAGCTTTTTTCATTACCTGTTCAATTGTAAAGTCAACACTGACTGTCACGGGATCAGAAACAATACCGCTTTCGTATTTTTTCACTTGCGATACATTACTGGCTTGCTCAGCAATAGTCATATTTTTATGGATAAACCCTAATCCACCTTCTTGCGCTAAGGTAATAGCAAGGCGAGCCTCAGTAACTGTGTCCATTGACGCAGAAACCATAGGTACATTAAGATTAATTTTACGGGTTAATTTGGTTTTTAAATCAGCCGTGTGAGGTAGCACTTTTGAATGAGCAGGAACAAGTAACACATCATCAAAAGTTAACGCTTCTTGAGCAATTCTTAGCATCGCAACATCTCTCTAAAAAGGTTGGTTAGGGAGTGAATATTGCGGCAGAATTTTAACCGTTTTATTGTTTTAGGTAAACCTATTTCTGTAAACTTTTATTTTACTCCGCAAAAATAATGCCTAAACTAATTTTTTTAATATAATTAATAATTATTTACGTTAATTTAACTTGCATAATTATCATCAAACGACTTTAAACTGAGGTATTAGCCAATTATTATTAGCTTTTTTAGAATTATTACCCAACAACGAGTTGTTCGTAAATAATAAGTTTATTAATCATAATAATCACAAAAAAGTTAATAACCTCATATAATTTTTTTTGACTAAACGTTACCTTTGCTTGGTATACTCACCTTAAGAACTGCATTTTTCACCTAAAATTAACACTACATATGAATCAGCAACATATTTTAAAAATTAGTGAATTAACTAAAAAAGTCCGTTATCTTTTGGAATCAGAACTTAATACTGTTTGGCTAACTGGTGAAATATCTAATTTTATAGCCGCAACTTCAGGGCACTGGTATTTATCTCTCAAAGACAGTCAATCTCAAGTCAAATGCGCTATGTTTAAAGGCAGTAATAAGCGTGTACGTTTCAACCAAAGAGCACTCCCTGCTAACGGACAACAAGTATTAGTTAGGGCTAAAGTATCTTTATATGAACCACGTGGTGATTTTCAATTAATTATTGAACACATGGAAGACGCTGGTGAGGGTTTATTACGCCAACAATTTGAGCAATTGAAAAAGAAACTATACAAGCAAGGTTTTTTTGATTTAGCGTTTAAAAAAGCCTTACCATTAGCTATTAACCATGTAGGTGTTGTAACGTCACCCACGGGTGCAGCAATAAAAGATATACTTGCCGTACTGAAGCGGCGTAACCCTAATATTATTGTCACTATTTACCCTGCACTAGTTCAAGGTGAATTGGCACAGGGTGATATATGTCATGCTATTTTTCAAGCAAACCTTCGTAATGAATGTGATGTTTTAATTGTTGGTAGAGGAGGTGGTTCATTAGAAGACTTATGGCCATTTAATGAAGAGCGAGTTGTCGAGGCGATTCATCAGAGTATTTTACCGATTATTAGCGCCGTAGGACATGAAATTGATACTACATTGAGTGATTATGCTGCAGACTTTCGTGCTCCTACACCTTCAGCTGCCGCTGAGCTAGTATCAAATGATAGTGCTGAACTAATTAAACAACTAACGAGTTTAAAACAACGCTTAATTAATACCCAAATAACACAGTTCACTGGCCTTAATAAAAGCCAAGGTTACCTGCATCATCGTTTGGTTCAGGTTCACCCCGAACAACAACTGCAATTACAACAACAAAAAGCCGATGAATTAAGTTTAAGATTAAAACAGCTGATCATACGCACAATCACGCACCATAAAAACAAACCATCACAGCTTACACAACGCTTATTAAAACAAAACCCAAGCAAGTTAATTACTTCAAAAAATCGACAAATTACACAAAATGATCAACGACTCTTACAAGCGATAAATAAATGCTTACAACACAATGGAGAACGTTTTAGTCATGCCGTTGAACAGCTACACCTCGTTAGTCCATTAGCAACTATCGCTCGAGGGTACAGTGTTACCCGAGATAAAAACGATAAGGTTATAACTAAGTTAGCGCAAGTCAAAGCAGGAGATATTATCAGAGTACAACTCAGTGACGGTCACTTAAATGCTACTGTATTAAAAGACAATTAATCTTCTTACCTGGAGTTATCAGTCAAGCTTGACAAGAGCGAGATAAAATTAAGCTGATATAAACATGCAACAAATGAATGAATAAAAAGTTAGCTAAATTATTTGTGAAGGTTTTGGCTATGATTTAATGATTCGCAAAGCAACTGATTTACATTTACTATTGATCAAGTGACTTATGGTGATTTTACTCTGAATTGGCTATACATCAATTTACTGGTGAGTGGACATTTATTGTGATGATTTCAATGCTATATAGAGTAGTTCAATTACTTGTTTTTTACTTACCTTGTTGAATTTCACACCAAATGATAATCCATCAACTTGGTGTTTTATATTACAAATAATTGCGCTGAGTTTAATGTTATTATCTCCAGCATTGGTTTCTACAATAATTTCAATAACCTTATCTTCAGCCAAGACCAACTTTTCACCATTAATAATATCTAATTGCCCCCCTTCAATCGACAAGTTAGTCATCGTCGCTTGCCAATAAGCATCATCAATTCTTATTTTAGTTTTGATATTCGTCTCGATTCTGATCGATGATCTAAGCGGTTGTAAAGTCACATTATTAGGGATATCTAGTACCATAATACGTGAGGGTATCTGCATGGTTTGCCTAATAGTACTCAAGAATGCTACGGCTGCGCCATCTCGTCCTTCAATAAGGCCACGCACAGTTATAACTGTACCTTGACAAATATATTGCGAAAATCCGCCGAGTTTTGATGTCTCAGGGAATTCAATTAAGATATATTTTTTGGGTGAATAGCCAATAAAATGGGTATGGAATTTTCTTTTTTGACCGGCTGGAGTAGAAATGTCTATGGTAACTGCGGCTCCTGCTTTAAGTAAAGCTAAGTTACGGGCAGATAAATTAGTGGGCGCTATAATGATTTTTTTATCCTGCCATAGAAATGATTACGATGCAGTAAATACTATATCTTAGCTGAATAAAATCAAGTAAATATTGCAACCTAAAATAAAACATTCGGTCGCAATACCCATGTTAATTAAGCCTTGCTAATCCTTTTTATAGCCTTGAGTTGCTCTGGCTATTTTCTTTTGTTCGGTATAAGTGAGCTTTTTCTTTCCTGCAAAGGGGTTTAAGGTATCCTTGAATTGAATACGTATAGGAGTACCCATCATTTTTAACGATTTTCGGTAATAATTCATCAAATATCGTTTATAAGACATGGGTAATTTTTTTGCTGAATTACCATGAACAATAATAATGGGTGGGTTATAACCTCCGGCATGGGCATACTTTAATTTAATACGTCGGCCTTGAAACAAAGGTGGTTGATGATCAAAAACCGCCATATCAAGTATTTTAGTGACCATCGCTGTGGAAATACGCTTAGTTGCAGAAATAAAAGCCTCTTCAACCGATTCATATAAATGACCTACACCGGTGCCATGTAATGCTGAAATAAAGTGTACCCGAGCAAAATCGATAAAACCTAAGCGTCTATCGAGCTCTGTCTTAATACGATCTTTTTCATGATCTTCAAGTCCATCCCATTTATTCACAGCTAGTACAAGTGAACGACCCGCTTCTAAGATAAAACCAAGTAAACTTAGGTCTTGATCGCTAATCCCCTCTCTGGCGTCAATGATAAGTAAACATACGTTAGCATCTTCAATAGCTCTTAATGTTTTAATGACTGAGTACTTCTCTACCACATCAGTAACATTTTTACGACGACGAATTCCAGCAGTATCAATTAAGGTATATTCTCGGCCATTACGTTCCATAGGAATATAAACACTATCACGTGTAGTTCCAGGCATGTCATATACAACAACACGTTCTTCACCTAAAATTCGGTTGGTCAGTGTCGATTTACCAACATTAGGCCGGCCAATAATAGCTAATTTAATCTTGTCATTTTCTTGAGGTTCATCTTCAAGCTTTTTCGATAACGCATCGTCAGATAAAGTAACCTCATCAGAAAATTCATCTAACGCATGAATTTCATTTTGAGTAGGATTTGCCAATGCCTCTATATGTGGCGTTAGCGCTAAAGTCAGTAGCTGCGTAACACCACGACCATGTGCGGCGGCTATTTGATGTACCTGCTCACCTAAACCAAGCGAATAAAACTCGGCAACGGCTGAGTCGCCATCAATACCATCAATTTTGTTAGCCACCAAAAATACTTTTTTATTTTGTTTACGTAAATATTCAGCAATACCATGATCAGCAGCCGTTAATCCATCACGAGCATCAACTAAAAAAAGAACGGCATCTGCCTCTTCTACTGCCAATAAGGATTGTTCGGCCATTTTTATATCAATACCTTGCTCATCACCATTAATACCACCGGTATCAATAACAATAAACGGATGTTCTTCTACTTCAGCTTGTCCATACTGTCGATCACGAGTCAGGCCAGGGTAATCAGCAACAAGGGCATCTCTACTTCGAGTTAAACGATTAAATAGCGTTGATTTTCCTACATTAGGACGTCCAACAAGAGCAACAACAGGTAGCATGTTCACCTCAAAGAGAAAGCCACACAAACAAAATGTATGGATTTAAAAAATAAATAATAATTTTAATACGTTACTTATAAGCTAAACGCTATTAAAAGAATATTGCTAAAAAATTAACGGCTCCTTATGCAAATACACAGGAGCCGTTATTAATTATAGTCCGTTATAAATGATTAACGGGCTAATTGTAGTGTTTGATTTACTGTTCCGAAAAAACAGTAACTGGCGTTGTTATAGCTTGCAAATCTCCATCACGAGACTGACTGTATATAATACCGTTAGACACTGTTGGCGTTGAATGCATACCACTACCATCAACTTTATGACGAGAGACGATTTCACCCGTTTCTTGATCTAACCAATGAAGATATCCCTCATAATCCCCAACCACAATATATTGGTCAACAATGGCTGGGCCAGTAACACTTCGGTTATTCAATTCAACATTACTCCAACGTTCAATACCATTAAGTCGATTCAAGGCATAAACATGACCACGAGTATTGGTAATAAAAATATTATTACGATAGACGGCTATTTGACGATATGAAGAATATTGACGCTTCCATAATATTCGGCCAGATTTTAATTCAATAGCTACTAGGTTACCACGAGCTGAAATAGCATAAACCTTATCACCAAAAACAACTGGTGCAGCATCAACATCAATAACACGTTGTAATTCTGTAGAGCCTGTTGCTTCGCCGACTTCAGTTGTCCAGCCCGCTTGACCTTTATCGAGAATATAAACACCTAGCACACCTTTACCAGTACCAACTAAGACACCGCCAGAAGCGATCACAGGAGAACTAATACCACGTAATGTTAGCGCAGGAACATCTTGCTCAACTTTCCATAATTCCTCACCAGTAGAAGCGTCTAAGGCTTTAAGAATTCCTGATGCTGTATTAACAACCAATATACCTGAATCAAAAGCAGGTGGTGTAATCACCTCACCTTTTATTTTAACTTGCCAGACTAAGGCACCCGTCTCAGCATCTAAAGCAAATATATCTCCGTTTTCAGTACCAAGAAATATTTTATTCATCCCTGCAGATGGACCACCAGCAATTAGAGCTGAAGTTCGACTATCCCAGAAGCTTCGTTCATTATTAATATCACTTAAATCTACTTGCCAGACTTTGTCACCCGTACTCTTATCAAAAGCAACAACATCACCAACGCGGCTAGCACTGAATACTTTATCGTAAGCAACAACCGGCTTTATTCGAGAAAAGTAATCATCAACACCACCAACGTTATGCTCCCAAATAACTTCAACATCAAAAGCATTATCTAAATCGTTTAGTTCGGCAATTCGGGTAGTTTCATCTTCATCATCATTTGAAGAACATGACATCATAGTTACTGACAATAAAACTATAGAAAACAAATTACCAAGGGAAAACGCTTTACACTTTTTTCTATTAAAACAATCCATAGTTAGCCTTTTATGCGGAAATAATTAATTGAGAGATTAGCAAGCCAACTTATTTAACTGCAGGTTCAACAGCAGTGGGATCAATAGCTATAGGCTCAACAGCGACGGGCGGTAAACTTGTTACTTCAGCTAAATCATCTAATTTAATTTGTAAACTAGGATTGGTTGTTAACCCATCTGCAGCGATAGATGCTTGGTAAGCATTTCGTGCCAAATCTTTTTTACCTTGTTGTAAATAGGCATCACCTTTTATTTCTTCAATTGCCGCTACAAAAGATTGTGGGAATTCTGTTTTTAATGTTGCCAAAGCCTCTGAATATTGTTCAAGTTGAACTTGAACACGCGCTAAGCGTAACCTTGCAATAGCCGTTATACCTTCGGTTGGTGATTTTGTAATAGCGGTATTCAGATGTTGTTGCACTTTATCCCAATCACTGACTGTTGCAGCCTCTTTAGCGAGCGCTAAAGCAGTAAGAGCAACATAACTGTTATTACCTTTATCAGCGATGAACTTTTCAGCTTCTGTATTAAACACCGTAACATCTTTACTACTTTTCTCAATGAGTGTTTGATATTCATCAGAAATAGTAAGCTCTTTTTGAAGTTGATTGTCTTGATAGACATTAAAACCAATAAACCCGGCAAAACCTAATACGATACCAGCAATAATAGTATTACCATTTTGTGCCCAGTAACCCTTAATTGCTTCTACTTGTTGTTCTTCTGTTTGATAAATTTCCACTATTTCACCTTGACTTGACGCCCTTAAATTAATTCTCTTAACACACTTGAAATCTGTAAAAATTCCACGCTCTCTTGTTCTTTTTGTCCGCGCAGGTATTTAACCAAAACTTTTTCTTGACTAATTTCTTCATCACCTAAAATTAAGGCAATTTTAGCACCTGATTTGTCAGCACGTTTTAATTGTTTTTTCATATTGCCGCCACCACAATGACTTTGCAATCTAATTTCTGGTACTTGGTCTCGCCACAGTTCAGCTAACTGATTTGCCTGTATTTGTACATCATTACCTAAAATGACTAAATAGGCATCTACTTGTGGACGAATATCTTTAATTATATTCGTTTCTGTTAGCATCAATACTAAACGTTCAATACCTAAGGCAAAACCAAAAGCTGGCGTTGCTTTGCCACCAAGTTGTTCAACTAATCCATCATATCGACCACCAGCACAAATAGTACCTTGCGCTCCTAAAGAGCTCGTTACCCATTCAAATACAGTCCTATTATAATAATCTAAACCGCGTACTAAGCGGTCGTTAATAATATAACTAATCCCTGCTGAATCTAAGCGATGGCAAAGGCTATCGAAATGAGATTGACTTTCCTCACCAAAATAATCTGATAACTTAGGCGCGTCAACTAAAGCTTCTTGTACTTGCGGGTTTTTACTATCTAAAACTCTTAACGGGTTAGTGTACATCCGACGTTTGGCATCATCATCAAGTAATGATTCTTTCTCTACCAAGTAAGCGATTAAAGCTTCCCTATGAGATGCTCGTTCTTCATTTGACCCAAGAGAGTTTAATTCTAACGTAACTAATTCGTTGATACCGAGTTCCTTCCACAATCGTGCAGTGAGTAAAATAATCTCTGCATCGATATCAGGGGTAGCAATACCAAAAGCTTCTAAACCAAATTGATGAAATTGACGGTAGCGACCTTTTTGTGGTCGCTCATGTCGAAACATTGGGCCCATATACCATAAACGCTGCTCTTGATTATAAAGCAGGCCATGCTGGTTCCCAGCGCGAACACAGCTCGCCGTACCTTCTGGTCGAAGCGTTAAACTATCGCCATTTAAATCATCAAAAGTGTACATTTCTTTTTCTACAATATCAGTAACTTCGCCAATACCTCGTTTAAAAAGAGCTGTTGATTCAACAATAGGCATACGAATTTCGGCAAAGCCATAATTACTGGCAACACGCCTAAGTACAGTCTCAACCGTTTGCCAAATATTCGTTTCACTAGGCAAGCAATCGTTCATACCACGAATAGCTTGTAAAGCTTGTTTTTTAGCCACTGAGGGATCTCTCTTGTTATTCTTAATAATAAAGCTAAATCGATCAATCAGACGTTCCTACCGTGTTAACGGTATTGATAGTTCTTATTTTAACTTATGTTGCGCGCAGTATACCTAATAAACCCCATTGAATAAACCTAAGCTAACAGGAGTTTTAGTGCATTATAACGTGTAGTAAACCAAAGCAGTTGGGTGTCATTCTTTTGTTTTGAAATCAATTTTATTTTTTTCATCGAGGCGTTCACTTATTGAATGTGCTTTTGCACGAATACGTTGCTCTAATTGATCAACCAAATCATTATTATCAAACCGTTGTTTTTGTCGAACACCATCTAAATAGTAACCACTTTTTTTACTACTACCTGTTAATCCTAAATCAGACACCATCGCTTCACCAGGGCCATTAACAATACAACCGATAATAGAAACATCCATGGGCGTCATTATATCTTCAATACGTTGTTCAAGTGCATTAACCGTTGCTACTACATCAAATTCTTGTCGAGAACAACTTGGGCAGGCAATTAAATTAATACCACGACTACGAAGTTTTAATGATTTGAGAATATCAAAGCCAACTTTAATCTCTTCGATTGGGTCTGCTGCCAATGATATACGTAGTGTATCGCCAATACCCTCTGCCAACAATAATCCCAAACCAACAGATGACTTAACTGAACCTGAGCGTAAACCACCTGCTTCAGTAATACCTAAATGTAATGGGTTATCAATTTGTTTAGCCAGTAATCGATATGACTCAACCGCTAAGAATACATCGGAAGCTTTAACACTGACTTTAAATTGATTAAAATTGAGCCTATCTAATATATCAACATGACGCATTGCTGATTCGAGTAGCGCCTCAGGTGTTGGCTCAGTATATTTTTCTTGAATATCTTTTTCTAATGAACCACCATTAACCCCAATTCGTATCGGAATATTATTATCTCTTGCACATTCCACAACACTTCTTACCCGATCTTCACGACCAATATTACCGGGGTTAATTCGTAAACAATCAGCACCGTATTCAGCAACTTTTAAGGCAATACGATAATCAAAATGAATGTCTGTCACAAGTGGAACATTAACTTGTTTTTTTATTTCTCGAAATGCTTCTGCTGCATCCATAGTAGGCACACTTACGCGCACTATATCGGCACCAACGGCCTCTAAAGATTTTATTTGCTGCACAGTCGCAGCAACATCTGTCGTCAATGTATTCGTCATTGATTGCACCGTAATAGGCGCATTACCACCTACAGGAACATTACCGACCATAATTTGACGTGACACTCGGCGTATAATTGGGGATTCTTTAAACATAGTTTTTTCTTTGTTTTAGATATGATTTAACAATTTAAGAATGAACTTATTAGCTATTCAATGATAATTGGCAGTTCAAATTTAGCAATATTACCGTTATTGTAATTTGACAAATCGATAGTTTCACCATTAAAAATGATACTGGTTAATTCAGGTTTGCCAACAGTTACCTGAAATGGTGCTTGTCCTTCAATCGTCATAACATAACCCGATTTTTTAACTCCCCAAGCAATTCTTTTGTTTGTTCCATCATAAATATTTACCCAACAATCACCCTTAAAAGTAAACACTGCTTTACTTAATAAGTTTACCTTAACAACGGGTTGTTGAACTTTAGCTTCATTTTGTTGAGTTAATAGCAAATTATTATCTTGATTTTTAGTAGCTGAAGACGCATCTTTAGATAGGGTTACTGGTAAGTTATTATTCAGTTCAATCTCATCAATGTCTACAACTTTATTGCTTGACTGACTTGAATCAACAATTTTTCGATTTAAAGGGTTATTAGTAGCTTCAGTTTGCTGATCGCTTTGTTGAGTCCACCATAATATAGTTAAGCCTATAAATATCGCAGCAATTAAATAGCTTATCCACATAACACGGCTATGCTCTGCTTGTTTAGAGGTCTCTTTAGAGAAACTTAACATTTCACTACGTTGAATACTCGCTACACCCAAAGCTTCGTAACTAGCCAAGACATCTTCAGCATCAACTGATACTAGTTTTGCATAATTGACTAAGTAGCCACGGTAAAAGGTGACTGGCATTTTAGGATCAAGCTGATCTTCTTCAATGGCGTTTACAAGACTTAGTTTAAAGTTTAATCTACTAGCAATATGCTGCTGTGATAATGATAATGCTAGTCGCGCTTCCCTTAACATATTACCCGGACTAACAACTTCCATATCTTCACTTAGCTCTGTTATTTTATTTTCAACATCTTGGTCCCCAATAGCAAGAGGTGTTAATTGATTATTCATTGATATTATTCACTGTATCTGGGTCAACAACATATATCTTTTGGTTAACACGAATAGTATTTTTTTCAGAAATATTATTCCATTTACGCAAAGTACTAAGCTTGGTGTTATATTTAACCGAAATATTATAGAGGTTTTCACCTTCGCTAACGTTATGAAACACAACGTTAGCACTAGTTGCATCTATTTTATTTAAAGGTTTATCTAGCGTACCAGTGGCCAACTCTTTATTAGCGTTCACCTCTGAAACAACAACCTCTGTTGGTATAGGTAAGGCTTTTGGTAAAGGTACATCTCGCTCTGCCGGGATAGGCTGAGTTGATGTTGGCTCCACAGCAAGTACAGAAATAGCTGTTTTAGTATTAACATCATTTGCAACAAGTAATATTTCAGATTGCTCTTTTGATAATTGCACTGTGTTATCAATACTTAGTAAAGACTCGTCTTTCGCTTTAATATTTATTTTTTCACTCTTATCGTTATTAACAGCTAATAAAGCAGAAGTGGTCGCAACCGCTGTTGAAGATACTTTGTTTAATCCTGTTATTGCTTCTGTTGAGGGAATAGCTGTTGATATGGAAGAAGTAGCGGAAGCTATTGTTGTCGTGCCAATAGCTTGTATTTCAGGCTCTTTACTAGCTAGTTCAGCTGCTAATATTTTTTCTATATTATTATCAACTTGAATTAATTTTTCATTTAAATCAGGAGTCTTTACTTTTTTTAACGTTACTTCAGAAGCTATTGACTTATTAGGGTTATTAATTCTCTTAGACTTAGGAGATAACTTAACCACACGTTTGTTGTTGTTCGAGACCCTTTGTGGATTTTTTTGTTTTTGGCTAAGCTGATATTTATTAGCTAAGTTATCAGCTTCTATAAATTCTAAGCCATTTAGCAGAAATTGTTTACCTTCCCATGATTGTGGATACATTTTTACTAACATGTTGCCATAATTATTAGCGGTACGACGTTGCCCTAATTTTCGATAAACTTTATAAGACAATGATAAGGAGTCCGCAGAAAAACGCTGAGTATTTCGTTCAAATCTTTGTAAATACACCCTAGCCTCTTTGAAGTTACCCATGGCATATTTTAAGCGAACCATTTGCAACAGAGGTGATATACGGTTGGGGTTATGGGCAATCGTTTTATTGAGGTACATTTCAGCTTTTTCAAAGTTATCATTTTGCAAATAACATGAGGCTAAATTTTCATAACTTTGTGCAACAAGTAAGTAACTAGGCACAGCAATAGCCTTTAAAAATTGCGTTTCCGCAGCATCAACTTGATTTTGTCGGCATAAAAATACACCATAATTATTTAATGTATCAGCACTATTAGCTTCAATAGCTAGCGCTTCTTCAAAAGATACGATAGCCAAATCGCTTTCACCAACAGTTTCGTAATAATGCGCAAAAGCTGTATGAACTTGCACTAAATTAGGTGAAAATCGTTTAGCTTTTTCGAGATTGAGCTTAGCTTGCGACATATCACCCATTTTCAGGTAACCTAATCCCAAAGAAATTCTAGTCGCGGCCATTTCATCTCGATTAGCTTGCGTCTTAACAACAGCCTCATTGTCTTCAAAACTTTGAGTAACACAACCACTCAGTAGAAAAGCTATCAAGCAAATTATCATTTGTAGCTGGGGAAAAATATTTTTAGCTGTAGCTTTAACCATAATGTCTATGCGGTAGTCGCCTCTTGTATAACAAATAATCACGCTACGTGAATTAACACTCATCAATTTAGCACGTAAGGTGTTAATCACACTAATTAACTATAATAAAAACGCTTATATATTTATAAATACTGTAGCGTTAGTCATCTGACAATTTTAAGTATTATATTATTTTTTTTTAAACAATCACTATCAACTAAACTGTCTTAATACTGATAGTGTCAGCTTTAGATGGATCTTGCAATGTACTGCGCGTTTGGTTTTTTGTTGCATTAAAAGCACTACGTTTGGTTCGATCTAACACATCACCAGCTAACTGACCACAAGCTGCGTCAATGTCATCACCTCGAGTTCGCCTAGTTATGACAGTTAACCCGTAACTTTGTAAAACTTTATCAAAGCGATCAATGCGTGAATTACTTGAGCGAGTATAAGGAGACCCCGGATATGGATTAAAAGGAATCAAATTAATCTTACTTGGTAAGCCTTTTAATACATGGGCCAACGCGTGTGCTTGATCTGTACTGTCATTAACATGATCGAGCATAACATATTCGATAGTCGCTTGTTTATTAGCTTTAGAGCCATCAATATAACGACCAGCAGCAGCAATAAAATCCTCCAACGGATATTTTTTATTAATTGGCACTAACTCATCACGTAAACTGTTATCAGGTGCATGAATAGAAATAGCTAAAGCACAATCGATTTTTTCTTTCAGCATGTCTAATGCAGGTACAACACCAGAGGTGCTAACAGTTACTCGTCGTTTTGACAAACCATAACCCAAATCGTTCAACATTGTATCAAGTGCAGGTATTAAGTTTTTCATATTCAGTAACGGTTCGCCCATTCCCATCATGACAATATTAGTGATAGGACGCGTTCCAGCAATGCGTGTTGCGCCAATATCGTTGGCAACACGCCATACTTGACCAATTATTTCAGCCATAGATAAATTGCGATTAAAGCCTTGTTGAGCAGTAGCACAAAATGTACATTCTAATGCACAACCAACTTGTGAGGAAACACAAAGAGTCGCTCTATCGTTTTCAGGGATCCAAACAGTCTCAACCTCTTGTCCTCCTTCAAGCCTTAATGCATATTTTATAGTCCCATCTTCAGAAACTTGTTTTTCGGAAATTTCTGGCGCTAAGATTTCACAATTACGTTGTAATTTTTGACGTAATTTCTTATTAATATTAGTCATTAATTCAAAGTCACTGTAACCAAAATGATAAATCCACTTCATAATTTGATCGGCTCTAAACGGCTTTTCACCAATAGAATCAAAGTATTCACGCATACTCTTATGATCAAAATTTAGTAGGTTTACTTTATCGCTTACATTACTCATAAAAAACTCTCAACAACTTATATTAGATTGCAATGAAATATTAAACTGCAGCGTACTTCATGCCTAAATATCAAGCCATACTGTACACTTTTCAAGCATTAATCGCAATTTTACTGGTCTACATTCAAGCGAAATAGTTTTCGCCGTAAATAACAAAAGGATTTTACTAATGACTTAGTAAAATCCTTTAAGATAAATTTATTTTAAATGTTATCTATTATTCAAATTAACGAGTACGTGGACAAATTTCATCATCAGAAAAGAAGTAAGCAATTTCACGTGCTGCAGACTCTAAGGCATCTGAGCCGTGTGCTGCATTTTCATCAATACTATTAGCTAAATCTGCACGAATGGTACCTGCTAGTGCTTCAGCAGGATTTGTAGCACCCATAATTTCACGATTTTTAAGAACTGCATTTTCACCTTCTAACACTTGAACCATAACTGGGCCAGAAGTCATAAATTCTACTAGAGCACCAAAAAAAGGGCGCTCGCTGTGTTCAGCGTAAAAACCTTCAGCTTTTTCTTGGCTTAAATGCATCATTTTAGAGGCAACAATTTTTAAACCCGCAGTTTCAAAACGGTTGTAGATTTGACCAATATAGTTTTTAGCAACTGCATCTGGTTTTACAATAGAAAAAGTACGTTCGATAGCCATGGTAAGCCCTCATTTTTTAATTTGAATTTAATAATCGCTAAGTCAATTAAACTCGTTAATTTAACAGAGTATAATTTTGTGCGCATTATAGACGAAAGTACTGAAAATAACTAATGATATCGTTTTAGTGGCTTATCATTAATTCATAAACTAAAAACCTGTCTAAGTTGAATCCGTAAAGAGGGTTAAGCACTAATCCTACGATATTGACGATATGCTGGTTTCCAAAAGTTTTGTTCAATTTTAGCTAATAATTCATCTTCACTCATTGGCAACGCTAGGTTTTGTCGAAAAGCTACTTGCGCAATGGCAAAAGCAATAGCTTTACTTAATTGTGCAATAGCAGTTAATGGCGGTAATAATTCTTCGGATTGATTAGTGGCTAATGGTGAAGCGGCGGCTAACGTCTCACTGGCCACTTGTAGCATTTCATCGCTAATTCGACTTATGTTGGCACTCACAACACCTAAACCAATACCAGGAAAAATATAACTATTGTTACATTGTGCAATGGGGTAAGTTTTCCCTTGATATTCGATAGCTTCAAAAGGGCTTCCTGTTGCAATAATCACCTGACCTTGAGTCCAATTTATGACTTGATTAGGCGTAGCTTCAACCTGTCTGGATGGATTACTAAGTGGAAAAATAATAGGTAGTTCACAATGTGACTTCATTGCAGTAATAACTTGCTCTGTAAATAAACCAGATTGTCCAGATACACCAATTAAAATACTTGGTTTGGCACCATTAATCACTTCCACAAGGGAAGCATAATCTCCAGAAATATCCCATTTATCAGTAACATCATAAGCTTGTACTAATTTTTTTTGGAAATCGCGTAAGCCTGACATACCAGCAGTTAACAAACCAAAGCGATCAACCATAAACACTTGTTTTCTAGCTTGCTCTACAGATATTCCCTCACTCACCATTTGACTAATAATCTGCTCGGCAATACCGCAACCGGCTGAACCGGCTCCAACAAAAGCGACATTTTGTGTCGATAATTTTTCACCTTTACTTAAACAAGCAGCAAGTAAGGTACCAACGGTAACTGCAGCAGTACCTTGAATATCATCATTAAAACAACAAATTCTGTCTTTATAGCGTTGTAATAATGGCATCGCATTGGGTTGTGCGAAGTCTTCAAACTGCAATAAAACTTGTGGCCACCGGCGCTTTACTGCACTAACAAATAGCTCTAAAAATTCATCGTAGGAATCCTGATCTATTCGTTTGTGTCGCGCCCCCATATACATTGGATCATCTAATAGCTTTTGGTTGTTAGTACCAACATCGAGCATGACAGGTAAGGTATGAGCTGGACTAATTCCTCCACAGGCTGTGTAAAGTGATAGTTTACCAATAGGAATACCCATACCACCAATACCCTGGTCACCAAGTCCTAAAATACGCTCACCATCTGTAACAACAATGACTTTAACTTTATTTTTTGTGGCATTACGTAAAATATCATCAATATTAAATCTGTCCTCATAGGCAATGAATAGCCCGCGAGAACTGCGGTAAATATCTGAAAACTGCTCACAGGCATCACCCACTGTTGGTGTATAAATAACAGGCATCATTTCAGTTAAATTATTTTGCACGAGTTTAAAGAAAAGGGTTTCATTGTTATCGTGAATAGCGCGGAGGTAAATATGCTTATTAATATTAGTTTTAAAGCAATTATACTGACGAAAAGCACGCTCGGCTTGTTCATCAATACTCTCAAATCGAGGTGGTAATAACCCGACTAAATTAAAACTCCCTCGCTCTTCTTTGGTGAAAGCACTACCCTTATTTAGTAGAGGTGTCTCTAACAGAGTTGGACCAGCATATGAAATATAAAGAGGGCGTTTCGCTTGAGACATTTGACAAACTACCTATAGGTTTTGTGAATAATGAATATCCATAAAAATGATGGGAAGATTATAAAGGATAATAACGCTACTGCAAAGTAGCTGAGTAAGGAATTAATTAAAAGTTAATCATTGACTTCAATGATATGAAGTAGAATCAATAAAATGATTCTTAACGAAAGGCAGTAGTACGCAAATAATACCCAAAACAAGGAAAGTAATTATGTATTAAATTTCGTGTACACAATAATAAATAGCAATACAAGTGATAGGTTAAAGAGCTAAATATTAATCCGCTTCAGCTATCCAAGCTAATTGAATAGCTTCTAATACCCGCTCTCCACAATGTTTAGGATCATCTTCGAAGCGTTCTAGATCAAGTACCCATTGCCTTAAATCAATAAAATTTATTTTAGTTGGATCAACAGTTTCATGAAGTTCAAGTAAATCTAATGCTATTTCTAATGAGTCTGTCCAACGTAATCCAGCAGCCATAATATTATCTCTTCTTAATATTTATCAAATACACTTTGCATGACATTTGCTAAAATAACAAATGAAAAAAAAACCAATCTATAAATATCATTACAATAAGCCAAAGAATTAGTAACCTCGCCTTTATACGAAACGAGCAATCAGTCGTAAACCACTTCTTAATTAAATATTTTATAATATGCTCGTATTTTTAATCACTCAGCAAATCACACTATAATAGTCAATGATTTATAAAATAGCTATCAGTTGAGACAATCAATAATTATTAAAATATCTTCATTTCAAACAAAATATCATATCTGATTTATTAAAATGGAATTTATTTATACCTTATGCCAAAGTTTACACGGTAAATTTCTAGGTTCAGGCATACTCAAATACATACTTTAGACAAATATAGGTTAAGTATTTTGACAGACAAATTAGCTTATTTACCACTAATATGGCTGGGTGGTTAGCTATATATTGACGACGCCATGTTGTCACGAATTCTAGTCTTAGGAAGTCTGGTGTCATCAAAAGTAGGTATGCTCTTGTTACTACAAAAAATAAATATTAGCTTAATTGTTTTTTTCATTATTAAAAACAATTAACATAATTGAGCTTAATGCTTAACTTATACCAACATCACTAAAAATTTCATGTGACTAGTTTTTTTAAGAATGACTGGCTATTTTACTAACTTACTTTTTCTATTAGTGCCTGACACAAAATCTTATGATAAATATTACAATTGATAAATTAACCGAATAAGTTTTAGAATATATGTACTAATTTATCTATAAAAATAAAATACACAAGTATTACTGACTACCTATAACCTTTTTAATTTTATACAAACATTTAAAATATAAACAAATAAAAGTAGTCTTATTAAACCATAAAATATAATAAAATGTTGAACTATCTGATTTAAATGGTACAGCAATTAAGAGCGACTTTTCATCTATTTGTAAGCAAAGTCGACTATTTCTTTTTCAGTTATTGAGTCGTTTGTATCAGTATCAATGGCACTAAATGAAGATAACAACCATTGGCTCTTAGTTAATAAAACTTCTTGGTAACTTAACTGACCATTATTATTTTGATCAACAGCAGAAAAAATGAACTTATTGTTCGAAAGCTTTGCTTTATTAAATGTTAATTTTTCTTCATAAGTATGGCCTTTACTAATAGTTTCAACTGTTTCCATACCATAATATTGCATCGTATTACTTTCATTAACACCTGCATTGACAAAAAACGAGACCATACAAATTGCCGCTATAATAACGGTTAATTGCGTTAATGTAATATTTTGCATAAGATTCTCAATAATTTTAACTCACATAAAATAAGCTGAGTACAACTTAGTTATTCTTTATTAAAAATAATGCAAAAAAAAGACCGTAAATAACAACCGATTGAAATATATATATATTTCATTAATTTGAAGATTAAATTAATTTTTAATCATAATAATTGTGTCGCTAATAAGCTACACCCAAAAATAATTACTTTAAGAAGATGTTAGAACATAGCCAGAAATTTAAAAAAAACCATTTAAAACATAATGATAAACAAAAAACCAAAACAACAACGACTGTTACTAAAAAGAGACACCCTAGTTTTTATATTTAAAAATAACAGGTTAGTTAGCTTATTAAATAGAGTGAAAATTGAGTTATATGAAATTACTTACTGTGTTACTAAAAATTAACTTAGCTTCAACAAAATTAATACTACTTGTTTTTTCGCCTGCTATTTCTTTTTTTAGCCAAATGTCAATAAATAAATTAACCTTACTTGGCTTTACTTTGGTGACATTTCCCCTAGTGACTACATTAATCTCTAGTGCAAATTACGTTAATGAACTGACTAAACAGAGTACTAACGCTATCTATCAGGTTGCTGAATTAACCCAACTACATCGAAAACTTAATGACGCTATTGATAAAATGGAACGCTCTGCCAGCCAATATGTTGTGTTAAAGGATGATGAATTACTAGAAGTGTTTAAACGTCAACAAAACATTTTTGCAAAAACAATCAACGATACCTACAAATCTGAACATGATAAAGCCTTAAATAAATACCTTAAGCAACTGAATTTAAAACGAAAAAATGTTAAATCATTAGTACTAAGTGACACCATTGAAAAGCTTTCATTAGCACAAATACAGTTAACGTTTAAAACATTACATGCACTTAATAATAAAGTTGAAAAACGTAGTCGTATAGTTTCCAATCAATTAGTAAGTAGTATTCAGCGAACAACACAAGTGATTCGTAAAACTATTTTGACACGTTTATACATCATTCCTATTACCCTGTTGATCGCTGCTATTTTTATCCTTCTCATTACCAAACCATTAAAACGATTAACGAATAAAATAAAACGTTTAGAACAAGGGAGTTTTGATCAAAAAATCACATTAAGTGGTCCATCAGAGATAACCGACATTGTTAATGCGTTAGAAGATATGCGACTTCGGTTGCATTCGCTTGAATTACAAAAATCAAGTTTTATTCGTCATATTTCACATGAACTAAAAACACCATTAGCAGCAATACGAGAAGGAACAGAACTAATTTACGATAACAGTGTTGGCTCACTTAATAACGATCAGCAAGAAATATGCGATATAATTCGCACAAGTGTTACACGTTTACAGCGACTTATAGAGGATTTGCTTGATTTTAATATTGTATTAGATTCAACCAGTCTGCATAGGCTAGAGAAAATTAATTTACCTGAACTCATTACTAATGCCTGTGAGTTAAGAAAACTTGATATAAAATCAAAAAAAATAACACTTATTTGTAATACCTTGCCTTGCTATATTCACAGTAATAGTAAACAGCTCAGTGTCATAGTAGATAATATTTTATCTAACGCGATAAAGTATTCACCAATAGAAGGCATTATCACTATTGATTATGCCACTACTGATCATAACATTACACTCACTCTTATTGATCAAGGGTCAGGTATTGATCAAAATATTAAAAATAAAGTTTTTGATGCTTTTTATCAAGGACAAGCGCCTATCAATAACCAAATTAAAGGTAGCGGTTTAGGGTTAACTATTGTTAAAGAATTACTACTTCGTGTTGATGGTAATATAGAAATAACAGATGCAAATAAATATGATACTGAAAATATACAAGGGACTTGTGTTAGCATTACTTTACCAAACAGACAATCTGATAATTGATAATGAAATATCCAGACTTTTGCGCGAGCCTACTACGCAGAAAAAGATTTAAGGCCAAACTAAAAGTTGTAATAGTTACAATGTTTGTCAGCGGCTGTCAAACAACCTCAACAGTAAGCGAGTCCGTAAACAATTCCTTAAATTATAGTCAATATTATGTCTGGCTAAAAACATTAAATAATAAGCAACTCATTTCTGAAGAGCAAACACAAACATCTTCGAATACTAGTAGTAATAGCAAAAGTGTAATGGTAAACAAAGGTAAATTAGTACTTATATACAGCTTACCTAATTCGACACTTCATCAGCCTTATAAAGCCAAGCGATTATTGAACAACCTTTTACTGCCAGAACACTTTTTAAATAATGAGAACCTTGCTTTTACAACCTTATTGCGTGATCAATTGAATACGCAATTACATTTATTGCAAAAACAAGAAAAGCTAACAAAATCGTTCAATGAGAACACCAAAAACGCCAATGAAACAATAAACCAGTTAACACAGCAATTAAATCAAAAAAATATCGACCTTAACCGTGTTAACAAACAACTAAAGCTGCTTAAAAAAATTGATCAACGTATTGAACAACGAAGTTAAATTATCAGAGACAAGAATAATGAGATCATATAACCAAGATGAACACCTTACAGTACCCAAAATACTTATAGTTGACGATGATCCAAGCCTACTTCGACTTCTTAGTATTCGTTTGTCAGCTGCAGGTTATGAGGTCGAGTCCGCAGCAAGTGCTAAAATAGCATTAGGGACTTTACAAAATTTTATTCCTGAGGTTGTCATTAGTGATCTTCGTATGGAAGGTATGGATGGTATGGCTTTATTTGAGCAAATAAGAATACAACACCCAAATATTCCTGTCGTAATTATGACTGCACACGGTACAATTCCTGATGCCATTAATGCCACCAAACAAGGAGTCTTTAGTTTTTTAACCAAACCTTTTGAAAGTCAAGAGCTTCTCGATACGGTTGAGCAAGCTATTCGTTTGCAACCTGTCGCTAGTAATATTGAAGTAGCTAACACTGATTATTGGCGAAAGCATATTATTAGTCGCAGTACAATTATGGCAGCTTTATTAAATCAAGCTAAACAAATAGCTAATAGTGATTTTAGCGTACTAATTCATAGTGAAAGTGGTACTGGTAAAGAGCTTTTAGCGCAAGCAATTCATCAAGCCAGTCACAGAAGAGATGAAGTTTTTACTGCAATTAATTGTGCCGCTATTCCTGAGCAGCTGTTAGAGTCTGAATTATTTGGTCATGTCAAAGGCGCATTTACTGGTGCAGAACGAAACCATCAAGGCCTGTTTCAAGCAACTGATGGGGGTACCCTATTTTTAGATGAAATTGGCGATATGCCATTGAGCTTCCAGGTCAAATTATTAAGGGTAATACAAGAAAGAGAAATTCGTCCCGTAGGCAGTACTAAAGCCATAAGAGTTGATGTACGTATTATTTCAGCAACCCATATTAACTTACCTCAAGCAATAAAAGCGAAAACCTTTAGGGAAGATTTATATTACCGACTCAATGTTGTTGAATTAGCTTTACCAACCCTAGTTCAGAGGCGTGAAGATATTCCTTTATTAGTTCAATATTTTTTAAGCCAAGCGGTCGAACGCTCCAAAGTAGCGATTAAAAAAATTAGTCAAGAAGCAATGGAATTACTTATTAGTGCTCCTTGGCCCGGTAATATAAGACAACTACAAAACGTGATCGAACAAAGTATAGCGCTATCAAGTGATAGTATTATTAACGAGAATACTGTCAAAAATGCACTCCGTGACGACTCTACTCAATTCCCTTCATTTCAGCAGGCTAGAGAACATTTTGAAAGAGATTATTTAGCTAAACTATTAAAAATTACTGCCGGCAATGTCTCACAGGCTGCTCGCATTGCCCAGCGTAATCGAACAGAGTTTTATAAGTTATTAAACAGGCATCATTTGGTAGCTGATTCTTACAGAGATGAATAATAACTTATTAACTTAAGCTCGCGTCTTAAAAAAATTAACGCGCAAAAATTCACTCGTTAAACGTTAATAGAAGTTTATAAGTAAAAATTAATTTAATGTAAAATCGAATGCTCTGACTTTAATATTTACTCCAGCATCGTTGAGGCTTTGATAAAATTCTCCTTCTCGACACTCATCTAGTTGACGACAAACGATAACGTACTTTAATACAGCATCTTTGTTACTTTGCAGAGCAGCTTTATTAAACCAAAATAATGCTCGTCTCATATCTTTATTGACAAACTTGCCATTTAAGTACATTTGACCGAGATTAATTTGTCCTTCAGTAAATCCTAATTTTGCCGATCTTTGAAAATAGTCATAAGCTTGCTCAGTATAGTTTTCTAAGTAAGTTGACTTTAAAAGGCTTAATCCTTGGCTATTTTCTCGTTTACCCGGTATGTAAATAGCTGAGTGAGAAGCTGGCTTGGGATCATTAACATAATTACCATACAGCATATTATTATTTGGACGTTTGATCATAAAAATTGCCGACGTATTAAACATAGCTTGTAGTTGAGCAAGTGTTAAATCATACCGTTTCGTTTCAAAATATTGTTTATAACGTAATTGTCCGTAGCGAATACTATCTTTAAGAGACTGTTGACGAAGATAAAAAACATTACCATACAGTAAGGTAACTACTTCACCAGTAACATCAACTACTTTGGCGATCCTATACTTTTCAGTAGGACGTAAGTTGTCGCTTAACAGTCTAAAATCTAAAAAATAGATATCATCTACTTGGGGAGCATTAAGGTAATTTTGGCTGTTCTCTTTTTCCTTATTTTGCCCTTGAATTAGATTATTAAAAATAATTAACGCAACAATAAAAAACACTAAGCATTTACCTAAATCAACTCGGTTAAAATCATACTTTGTACAAAAGTTTTGAAAAATAGTAAATTGTAGTCTTGTCATGATAAACACTTTTTTAGGAAGAGCCTTAAATATTAGTGCATTGCTGGGGAAGTACTTTTATTTTCAGACATAAATGATTAACTGAGTAAACGCGCTTGCAGCCATACGGAAATATCATGTAATTGTCCAGGTAATACTGAATGCTCCATAGGATAGGTTTTCCAGGTCACATCATATTCAGCCTTACGCAAAAGTGTATTTGCCGTCTTACCGGCACTTATGGGTACCACCGGATCTTTTAATCCATGATTTCGTAATATTGGTGTACTCTTATTAGCTTGATGACAGGCTTTGGGAAGTACATCAGCTGTTGGTAAATAACATGACAACGCTAATATACCCGATAAGCGTTGAGAAAAGCGTAATCCTGTAAATAAGCTGAGCACACCACCCTGACTAAAACCAGCTAACACTATATTTTTAGCACTAATACCCGTATCTATTTGTTCTTGAATTAAATCGTGTACACGCTTTTCTGACATTAACACGCCTTCCATATCAGCGCGATTATGTAAATCCATACTTTTAATATCATACCAAGAGCGCATAATATAACCTTGATTAATAGTCACCGCTTGTTCTGGTGCATGAGGGAAGACAAACCGAATACCATGGCCCTTAGGTAACTTTAGCATAGGAATAATAGGGGAAAATCCTGCGCCAGAATCCCCTAAACCGTGTAACCAAATTACACAAGATGAAGCGGTATTTTCAGGCTCTATAGTAATGCGTTCAAGTGGTAATTTTGACATAAAATATAAGTTTAACTCTATAAAATAATTTGGATACATCATAACAATGCAAACATAGTGAAGCCAAGCTAGAACACTATTTATTTAGAGTAAATACCAGAATTAGTAATATACCCACTCGGCATCATTATATAAGGGAAGAACAACTAATTGGATACCCAAGATTTAATTTAAATGTATAAACGACATTATTAAATTAAATCGTGCAAAATCACTACAGAATCATTCAGAAAAATTTAAAAGTAGATATTTAGATATTTAGATATTTAGATATAATTAAAAGTGATTGATTTAGTTAAGATAACTTAGCATATTTATTATTTATCTTATATAATTTGAACAGATTTAACGAGCAATCTAATGCCTAATTTTGGTTTATGCAAAAGGTTAATGAAATTTTTAATATTTAATTTTTATAATCAAATTTTAACTTTCCTAAGATGACATATCATTACTGAGAAATACCCATGCAAGCGGTCTTTTTAGATAAACAAACCTTTAATGCCTCCATAGATATGAGTGAGGTAAAAAATCAAGTCAAAGATTTAGTCTGCTATAATATTACTAAGGAAAACAACATAATAGCTCGTAGTTTAGAAGCAGATATTATTATTACCAATAAAGTGCCCCTCACTAAAAAAGTACTGGCCGCTTTACCCAAATTAAAACTTGTCTGTATTACAGCCACAGGCTTTAACAATATAGATATTGACGCGGCGAAACAATTAGGTATTGCTGTTTGTAACGTTAGCGGTTACGCAGGACACTCTGTTGGTCAATATGTCTTTTCACAACTACTTAATTACTTTCAACAAATTAACCATCACAATGCTAATACCGAGAAAGGTTTATGGTCCATGAGTGAGGCATTTTGTTATCATGGTAATGCCATTCATGAGCTAGCTGGAAAAACACTTGGCATTATTGGTTACGGTAACTTAGGTAAAACGGTCAGTGATATTGCCCTGGCTTTCGATATGAAAGTATTGATTAGTGAACGACCTAAGGTAAACAAAATCAGGACTGGTCGCGTTGCATTTGACCAACTAATATCACAATCCGATATTATCAGTTTACATTGTCCACATACGTTAGAAACAGAACATTTAATCAATGCTGATATACTCACTCAAATGAAAAATTCAGCAGTATTGATTAATACCGCCCGAGGTGCTTTAGTGGATGAAAAGGCGTTATTAAAAGCACTGCAAAATAAACAGATAGCTTGTGCAATTTTAGATGTTTTACAACAAGAGCCGCCACCAAAAAATCATCCCTTATTTATAAAGCCTTTAAAAAATCTAAAGATAACGGCACATATAGCATGGGCAAGTATTGAAGCTCAGCAGAGACTAATACAACTATTAGCTGAAAATATTCAAGCATATAAGAAAAATTCGTTATTAAATCGTATCGTCTGATGATAACTATGCATCAAAGGTTGAACATATAATATATTCTGCAAAATACTCTTAGTTCTGATATCGTAACTAATATTTATGTTACCAAAGTAATTTGTTATGAAAACAAATGCAGACAAGATAACCTATTTACCTTTAACGAAAAACTTTTATTCACAAGTAATTACCTTAGCTAACAATGTTCATGGCCAAGGTTACCTAGATATGGAAAAACTTCATGACTGGGTAAATAAAGGATTGCAAAATAAGGTAAATAGCAGCTTTGTTGCACTATCCGATAAAAAAATTATTGGTTTTCGTATTACCTTTGCGCCCTCACAATGGTTAATAGATAAATGGTGTAGCCCATTACTCTGGAAGGTAGATGCGAATCATTGCTGCTATTTTAAATGTAATACTGTTGCTCAAGACTATAGAGGCTTAGGGATTGGTAAAAAATTATTATTTTTAGCTATTGAAGCAGCAAAGAAGCAAGGTGCTCAAGCAGGTATTAGTCATTTATGGAAACAAAGCCCTAATAATAGTGCTGTCTCTTATTTTAGTCAGTGTGGCGGTGTGTTAATTAACTCTCACCCTAGTAAGTGGAATGAAGATAGTAAGCAAGGTTACGACTGTGTTTTATGTGGTTACGATTGTCAATGTGAAGCGGCTGAAATGATCATTTACTTTAACCGTTAACTACTATCTTGATACATAATTTAAAAAATAGTGCGCTATAATAGGTAATTTTTTATTCAAGTAATACAAGAATCAAATTGACGGTGATTGTATATTAAATCACCTCAATGATTACTTAACAAGTTTTTGATACGTTCAATAATATCTTGGTTGAATAGTGATAGACCTTTTTCAGTTAGAATAAATGATGAGGCACTACCCATATCATGTGAGATAAAGTCTCCATGACGCAAAAAAGCTAATGAACCAACATGAGCTTGCCGTTGGCTAATGTCATTTTCATTCTCAGGAAATAAATCATGAAAACCTACTTCTGTCGGTGTTGGAAAATTTTGCGCTAACGTAGTTAAAATCGCTACTGAAGCTTGATCAAATTGTGTAAAACTAATGGCCATGTAACATCCTAGTTGTTAAATCATTCATAATATAATAAATGTCAACACTACAACAGAATGTAAGTTATTTATAGAAATTATTGGAGTATTTAAGGCAAAAGCTTATTTTTTGTGTATAAAATTCACAATTAATTTCAATACACCCTAACTAGCAGACCGAGTAATAATTACTATCCATCATTTTTAGTGAACACGGCAGGCAATGTCCAATCAATTTCTGGTAGTCTTTTACTTTTTAACCATGCATTAGCTTTCGAAAAATGCTGACAGCCAAAGAAACCTCGGTATGCAGACAGAGGAGAGGGGTGTGGACCCGCTAAAATAAGATGTTTATCAGTATTAATGTCGCGACCTTTTCTTTGGGCATGAGCGCCCCACAACATAAATACGCAACCTGTGTTTTGAGCATTTAATTGTTCTATTACTTCATCGGTAAACACTTCCCACCCTAATTTAGCATGAGAATGCGCCTTACCTTGCTGAACCGTTAAGACAGTATTAAGCAGTAACACCCCTTGCTTTGCCCAATTGGCTAAGTAACCATGATTAGGGGCTTTAAAGCTGGTAATATCAGAAGTTAATTCTTTATAGATATTTACCAGTGACGGGGGTATTTTTGTATTAGGCTGCACCGAGAAAGCCAAACCATGGGCTTGATTAGCGCCATGATAAGGATCTTGGCCTAAAATAACGACTTTAATCTCTGACAAATCGGTGAAGTTAAATGCATTAAATATATCTTCTTGTTTAGGGTAAATAGTGAGTTCAGCTCTTTGCCTCTCAAGTACCTTTAACAAGTGTTGAAAATATGATTTTTGACTTTCTTGATTTAAAAGCTGTTGCCATTGACTATTATCTTTAAGCTTCATCACATTCCCTTAAACGTAAAAAGCTACCAAAAATTGGTAGCTTCAGTAAAAATTTTTAACTCAAATGGTGTTAACTTAATAAATATGCCCGTAAATCCGCAAAGTTGGCTTTAAGATCTTTAGACAAGCCAGGTTCGCCAGCACAATCAGCTAACTCTTTTGGTAAACCAATTGGCTGCCCTAGAATACTTTCAACAACTTCCTTAAATTTAGCTGGATGAGCAGTACCTAAAAACACTCCAAATTCACCTTCAATACCACTGTATTGCAATGCTTTATAAGCAACCGCAGCATGTGGTTCACTAATATAACCTAACTTAGTTAACTGGATTACAGTAGACTGAGTTTGTTCTTCATCAATTGAATAAGAGGTTACACAATCTGCTTCGACAAGCTCTGTTTTTAACATGTGTTCAACCCGTGGCCAGTTGTTGGGATTACTAACATCCATAGCATTAGAAATTGTTGCTACCGTTTGGTTTGGTGTCCACTCGCCTGTTTCTAAATATCTAGGCACCGTATCATTTGCATTGGTTGCAGCAATAAAGCGCTTAATGGGAAGACCCATTGCTTTAGCAAATAATCCTGCAGTTAGGTTACCAAAATTACCACTTGGAATTGAAAATACAATACTGCTCAAATCACTTTTCGCACGAGAAATTTGTGCAACAGCCTCGAAGTAATAACATACTTGGGCCAGTAAACGGCTAATATTGATTGAGTTTGCTGAGTTTAAGCCTATGGTAGTCGCTAATTCTCGATCATCAAAAGATTGTTTTACTAGTGCTTGGCAATCATCAAAATCGCCATCAACAGCTAGCGTTTCAATGTTTCCGCCAAGAGTTGTAAACATTTTCTCTTGTAGAAGACTAATTTTACCTTTGGGATACATAATCACTACTCGAATATTATCAATACCATGAAACGCGTGGGCAACTGCAGCACCAGTATCCCCAGAGGTAGCTGTCAATATGGTTAATGGCTTAGTTTGTCCTGAAATTTTTGAATCTTTCGCAACAAAACTTTGCAAGCATTTCGCCATAAAACGTGCGCCAAAATCTTTAAAGGCAAGTGTTGGCCCATGAAATAACTCTAAAATAGCCCGGTCTTTACTTATCGGTTGCAGCAATGCAGGAAAATTAAACGCATCAGTAACGATCTCAGTTAACTCACTTTTTGTTAAGTCACTTTCAACAAAAGGGTAAAGCACTTTCACACTGCGCTCAACCAGCGGCAAAGCCAATAATTCATCAATATTATCTAGCTTTGGCATATTAATTGGGAAAAACAATCCCTGATTTTTCCCTAACCCTTGCTTCACTGCTTGTGCAAAACTAACCTGCTCGTCATTTTCTTTTAAATTATAAAATTTCACTGTATATCCTAATAATCGGTGTACTAAACTTGTAACAATAACCCTGTCAATTAGGGTTATTGGTATAAACTATAATGTTGTTGCGCCAATTTCGTCGACTTTACATACGTGAACAAAACCCAAAGGTGTTTGTAGATAGTTAGCTTCTAGCCATAAAGCGAATTTTTCTGCTTGTGGTTTACTATCACAAATACAAAAAAGTGTTGGCCCTGAGCCTGAAATTCCGACACCCAAAGCCCCTTGTCCAGTCAAATAATCTTTTGACGATTGATAACGCGGCAACAAATTAGTGCGATAAGGCTCTGCTACAACATCAGTTAATACAGAGAAAGCTTGTTGTTTGTCATTACGATGACATGCATCAACAAAGGTAGCTAAATTCTGACCAAAGGTTATAACATCTTTACGACTATACTTAGCTGGTAATGCTTCGCGTGCAGCTTTAGTTGATACTTCAATACCTGGGTATGCCATTACATAATAACAATCATCAAAGCTTGGTAATTTCTGAGTAACAATATTCTCATCTGGTACCATTAACTGCAAGCCCCCTAAATAACAAGGAGCGACATTATCATAATGTAAGCTACCACTAATTTGAGCTTCCATTTGTCCTGTCATTTTTAATAATTTACTTTCATTAAAGCTGAAATCACAGTATTTTTTAGAATAAGCATTTAATGCTGCTAAAGCAGCTACTACAGAACAGGCACTAGAACCCAAACCACTACCAACAGGCATTTTTTTGTCTAATGTCATGGCAACAATAAGGGCTGGACGTTGATGAAAAATTAAGTTTTCGTTAAATAATATTAAACAAGACCAAACGATGTTATCGACTTTATTACTAGGTAATTTATTAGCAAAATCTCCAATAACCACGAGTGAGCTTTCGGGATTACTGGTTTCGCTAATACTCACTACATCACCCAGTAAAGAACCGTCTATGGGTTTAACGGCTAAACCAAGTACATCAAAGCCGACACTTAAATTACCAATAGAGGCAGGGGCAAATACAGAAACTGTCTTATTACTTATTTGCATTAGTGTTGATGCTCCCAAGCTAAAGTTCTTAATAAATCTCCAAACACCCCTGCAGCAGTAACAGCTGCGCCAGCTCCATAACCTCTTAAAACAAAAGGTAGTGGCTGGTAGTAACGACTATGAATAGCGAGGGCATTTTCACCATCTTTGATACTATACAAGGGGTGATCTATACCAACGGACTCTATAGACACTTGGCATTTTCCATCAACAATGTTGCCGATATAACGAAGTACCTGACCTTGTGCTTTTGCCTTTGCGACTCGCTCGGCAAAATCACTGTCCAGTTGTGTTAAATTACTCATAAATTGACTTATATCGCCACTTGAATCAAAGCCACTAGGTAAAACAGGTTCAATACAAATATCTGATAATTCGAGTTGCATTCCTGCCTCACGCGCCATAATCAATAATTTACGCGCCACATCCATTCCACTTAAGTCGTCACGTGGGTCAGGCTCTGTAAAACCATTTTCTTTAGCAATAGCGGTTGCTTCAGAAAGACTCATACCCTCTTCTAACTTACCAAACATATACGATAAAGAACCAGACAAAATACCCTCAAAGCGCTGAAGCTGATCACCAGCTTTAATAAGATTTTGCAGTGTATCAATAACAGGTAAGCCTGCACCTACAGTCGTTTCATATAAAAACCGACGATTCGTTTGCTGGGCAGTTTTTCTTAGCTGCTGGTAATACTGCCAAGTATCGGTATTAGCTTTTTTGTTAGGTGTTACTACATGAAACCCTTCAGCAAGATAATCAACGTAGCTCATTGCTAACGTTTCATTAGAGGTAGAGTCTACGAACACAGGGTTAATTAAATGGTTATCTCTAACAAAAGCTTTTAGGTTATCTATATTAACAGGTAATACATTGGTTGCTTGTGATACAGTATCTTGCCAGTAGTTTAAATCAATACCATCTTTGTCAAATACCATACCTTTTGAATTTGCAATACCATAGACTTTTAAAACAATATTTTGTTCTTTCAAACTAGCTTGTTGACGAGATATTTGGGTAATAAGCTCACTACCAACAACACCACAGCCAACCAAAAATACATCGATAGTAGGTTTGTGAGAAAAGAAATTTTGATGACTGACTTTCATGGCATCCATACATTTACGCTGTTCAATAACAACAGAAATACTGCGTTCAGACGAATCTTGAGCAATGGCAACAACATTAACTCGTGCTTGTGCTAATGAACTGAAAAACTTAGCGGCTACGCCTCGCTGATGGTGCATACCATCACCAACTAAAGAAACAATTGATAACTCACCTTTTAGGGCTAATGGCTCTAGCAAGCCATTTAATAACTCTAATTCAAATTCTTCTTGTAAACTTTGCTTAGCAAGATCTGCGTCACTTGAGTAAATACAAAAACTAATACAATATTCACTTGATGACTGACTAATTAGTACTAACGATATACTTTCTCTACTCATGGTTGCAAAAACACGACTTGCCATACCTACCATACCTTTCATACCTGGACCTGAGACATTAACCATAGTTAAATCGTCAAGGTTAGAAATAGCTTTCACGCGTTTTTGTTGATCATTCTCATTGGAGATTAATGTACCTGGAGCGCTAGGATTGCTTGTGTTTTTTATTAAGCAAGGTATATGGTATTGGGCAATAGGGCCAATAGTTTTAGGGTGAAGAACACTGGCGCCAAAATAAGATAATTCCATCGCTTCTTGATAAGATAAATAATCAAGTAGCTTGGCTTCTTTAATAAAGCGAGGATCAGCATTATACACACCATCTACATCAGTCCATATTTCACAACACTCAGCCTCAGCACAGACAGCTAAAACAGCGGCTGAGTAATCAGAGCCGTTACGACCAAGGGTCGTTACTTGAGACGAACCTGAATTTGAATCAAGATGAACGCCAATAAAACCAGGCATCAAAGATACTTTATTCAATTGAGTATATTCATGACTGAATTTTTCTTTCGACAACACTAAATCGGCAACAGCATTAAGCGAAGAGTTATTAGTATGTAAAAACTTCTCAGGAACTAACAATGAAACAGTAATTGCATGGGCTTGCAAAACGGCGTTTAATATCGCCACACTTAAACGCTCACCTGTGCTAATAATTCGAGCACGAATATGTTCAGGGCAATATGTCAGAAGAACAGCTCCTTGCATGTAACGCTTTAGTTGGTGTTCATTATTAGCTAAAGCTTGTAAACAAAGCTGACTATTAAATTGTTCAAGACTAGAAGATAGTTCATCAATAATGGTAGTGATTGCGCGTTTAAAATGCCCTAAATCAGTCTCTAATTTTTGCTCATCATTGATATTTTCAGCCATAGCAACAAGATGATTAGTAACCCCTTGAGGAGCAGAAACCACAACAGCAATATTCGAAACTTCACTTTGGTTTTTAATAATATTAGCTACTTGACGAAAACGCTCTGCCGAAGCTAAAGAAGAACCACCAAATTTAAGTACACGCATTTTTTCTACCTTTATAAGAAATAGTGAATAAAGATACTCTTAAAGTCGAGTCAGCACAAAACTGACTATTCCAATTAGAGTTAATACTCTTCATTCTAAGCATAAAAAAACCCGTAACCTTTACAGGTCACGGGTTTCGATAAAATTTATTTTTAAACGTTAACCAGCGACCACCTACCCAATTTGGGTGGTAATGGTAATAATAATGTGGCTGTCATTTATTTTCATGTGCATAAAATGCCTTAAGTCGCTCAAACTGTCAATCTTTAATAACAAATTTTATTAAATAAAAAGTTATATTTTATGCATAAAAATAAAATAACTATCATACCTAAATTAAATAAATACCCTTTGTTTTTGACAATTATGTTTGATTTTTTATTGATTACAATTAGATTTGAAAATTAATTTTTTGTAACTGTACTATTAGATAGCACGCTAAACACTTGGTTACGACCATTTGCTTTAGCTTGATATAAAGCCTTATCAGCATGAGTGATCAATTCTTCATGAGACAACGCCTCATCACTGGCTTGTGCAACACCTAAACTTGCCGTCACTTTTATTCGCTGTGTTTGATAATTAAAATTTAAATTTGCTATGTGTTTACAAATCCGATTGGCTACATTAACTGCCCCAGCAATATCTGTTTCTGGTAAAATAATAGCAAATTCTTCACCACCATAACGGCCAAAAACATCTTCAAGACGAAGTAATTTACTAACCTGTGCAGTTACTTCCATTAAAACCACATCACCACCTTGATGACCATAATTATCATTCAGTGATTTAAAATGATCTAAATCAAGCATTATCAATGATAACGACTTACTATGGCGCTTTGCCTTAGCGTATTCTTGATCTAGTGATTCCTGCCAATATTTACGATTATATATCTGAGTGAGACCATCAATTCGACTCATTTGTTCAAGTTCATGTAATGCTTTTTGTAATTGACCTTGATAATGACAAACATCAGTAACATCTTCTATCAATATACAAATATTTTTTTTACCATTATCGATTTCTATTGGTAAAAAAGTACAGTTTTGTGCCATAAACTCACTATCAGTGGTTATTGGTCGTGTATGAGGTAACTCAAATAAATGGTGCCTTTGCTGCCAAGAACAAAAACTGGGAGTGTTCAATTGCAACACTGAATTGAGTTTTCGTGACAACCAACTTTTAGGTAACTCAGGGAAAATAGAAAAAACTGATTGGCCTATAATGTCATCAACAACTTTATCTGCATGTATTTGTAAAAATCGATTCCAAATGACAATATCAAAATTTGCATTCAATATTAATAAACCGGTGTTAAGTTGATTAGCAATCTGGACATTAATTTGTTTAAGTGATAATTCTGTAAGGGCTAACGCTGATGCCCCTTTTTTACTTAAGAGCATATTGAAATCTAGCATTAAAATTCTGCCAAAATTCTGTCCAGTACACTTTTTATATTTAAAATGGCAGCTCCAGGAATTAACAAAATCATATTACAATTAAAGGAATAATCGGTGACTTGGTAATTGATATTTACTTTTAATGCGAGATCCCAACTAAAAGTCATTTGTTGTAAATGTTGTGATAAATTATTTTGTACACTGGGTAGTAATTTTGGCGCATTATAAGACATTTGATTGCCTATTTGCTGGGCAAAAACATTTAAAAATGTCGTTGTTAATATTGAACTAATATCAATAAGTTGTTCATCTTGTGAAAGTTCACCTGGCTCATATCCTAAAAGATCAGCTATCCTACCAGAATCTTTTTCTTGATAGACCAACAAGGCCTCACCACGTATTCCCTCATTTGCAAAAAAACCTTGGCTAACAATTGCCATTGTATCCTGTTGCTGACTCAAAGACTTTATAAGCTCTGCTGCAGCTACACTTTCTATACTAGGTACTTTAAGATAAACAAAGGTATCAAGGTAACGAGCTAACTGGTCACTTGCTTGCCCCATGGCAATATTGATGAGTTCCTGTAAACAATCTTGCTGGTCTTCAGTTAAGTGAAACTCTTTCATAGCAGACCATATTGATGTAAGTAGTCATGAAGTACGTCTGCTTTAACAGGTTTTTTAATAAACTCTTTAGCCCCTAATGCTTTGACTTTAGATTGCATTTCAGGTTGAATATCGGCAGAAATAACAAAAACATCACACTCAATGTTCAACTTTTGAATACCTTGAAGAACACCAATACCATCAATGCCTGGCATAGTTAAATCCAAAAAGAGCACATCGATATGGTTTTTTCTTAAGATAGTTAAGGCTTCGGCACCATTAGATGCTGTTTCAACTGAAGTTTTCCATTGTTCGGGGAGACTCCTAAGCACCTGCTTTCGAGCCATATTGGAATCGTCACAAATAAGCACCGATGGGCTCATAATTTGCGGACCTTATTATTATCATGTAAAAGATTTAATTTACCCTAATTGATAGCTGTTGTTAATAGGTAATATGAATTAAAGAAGAAATAATTGAACAAGGAATTTTATCAAAATTAAACAATTGAAATATTCAACATAAACAGCACTAAAAAACACTTGAAATTATGATTATCAATTACATGAATATTTAACAAAATATAAAATATAATGAACATATAATTGACAAAAATGCAGAGCCAATATAAATAAAAACCATTTTGGTACGATGAAATTTATGTTCCATAACAAAACTCTTTAATTTAACAGTACAAACTAAAATTAGGCAGTGAAATGAGCTACATGTTATTAATATATCATCTTAGTCGGCTTTTGCAGTATTGTCTAAATTTCTAGCCAAATTTTATTATTATTTAAATACAAGTTAATCTACCTGCCAGTACAGCTGACTTTGATTATTTTTAAGCCATTGTTTAGCAGTTTTATACTCTGGGAAATGTTGAGCAACAAGTTGCCAAAAATGTTTGGAATGATTCATATGTACCAAATGACAAAGTTCGTGAACAATAACATAATCTATTACCAATAAAGGTGTCATCATTAGTAGGTAATTAAAATTGACTTCACCTCGACTGTTACAGCTCCCCCAACGAGCACGATATTGCTTTATCGTAGTTTTTGTCGGTTTTAGCCTTATCTTATGACTAATTATACTTAACCGTTGATTAATTAATTGCTGTGCTTGATGTTTAAAAAATTGACCGAGTTGTTTTCGAACGTAACCTGATTTTTGTTGACTATCAGAAAGTTTATTATAAATCCGTTGATTAACCTCTATATTTAGTACGGTAGTCACTGACTCCTTATTTGCTTTATCAACAGACTCTGATAACCTCGTCGTTAAAAAAACACTGGGACGTTTTGCTAGACAAATATTCAAACTAGCTGGTTTACCCATATACAGCAAGGTTGAATCTTGTTTAAAGTGACAACATTCAATTTGGCATTGTTGCGCTAAAACCTTCGCTTTTAGCCAAGTCGACTTATTTAGAATAAACGCGTTAATCAATTCTTCTGAGATAGAATAAGGTGCTCGAACAATGACCTTGCCACACTTTATTTGCAAACCCAATGTTTTCCTTTGCTTACTACGAATCAGTTGATAATTAACCATAAAAAATAATTAGTAATATTAAATTAACTTGCTTCACTTAGTTTAGTAGTTTTCGTTTTCACTCTGGTTTTTTTAGGTTTAATTGGGGCAACAGCCTCTAGAGAAGTTTTTTCAGTTAATTCATTAGCTTGCTCCTCTGAGTTATCCAGCTTAATTTTGGTTGGTTTTTTTGCAAGTAAGGCAACGAGGACCTCTTCTCGATGTTGGGCTAAATATATACTTAACTCCTCACTAGCAACATCGCTTAACTCAATTGAGGATTGAGCAAAAACTTGACTTAAATTGTCAGCCATATCTAACATTTTGTCATATTCATCAGCTGATTTCTTATCCATAAACGTTTTTACCTCTAAACCATTTCTAATTACCACAAACCGACTTTCAACTGCCATTAGCTTTCCTCATTCATTTTTTAGCTTGATAATACCATTAACAGTAACGCTATTCCTTAAGGCATCATTAGGTAATTATTTCTAGTAATAAGTTAAATTACGAGCGAATTAATTTATAATACAGAAATAATCTAACTTACAATAACACATCTAAAAGTTAGCTGTATATAAAAACAGTTATCGATTACATGAATTTAATGCGACTAAATATGATTAAGTTAAAATAAGCATACATCTTAAATAATGAGGTGATAAATATTTTTATTTTTATTTTTATTTTTATTTTTAAAAGATTAACCACCAAAAACTTTTTCAAACCAAGATCTATCATCTACTTTTTTCTTTAAACAAGCTAAAATAGTATGAGTATTTTTTCTAACTGCAGGGTACATCACAGTATTTTGGCAATTATCTGTAACCGCATTACCTGTATCACGCTCAAATAAAGTCACAAAAATACCTTCGGGTTCATTATTTATTTTATTGGTAATGCCTTGCTTTTTAATATAATCAGCAAATATAACAAGAGCACCACTGCTCCCTGTTAACCCTGTCGAGCTATTATTATCTTTGCCAATCCAGGTAGTAACCAAGTGTTTATTATCATAACCTACATACCAACTATCACGTGAATCGTTGCTAGTACCTGTTTTACCTGCAGTTTTTTTGTTGCCTAAACGCCAACTTAGCGATCTAGCAGTTCCTTGTTGAGTAACCCGTAGTAATGCATCATTTAGTAAAAAACTAGTATTTTCAGACAGACTTTTTTTATTAGTAAAATGTTGTTGCCATAAAGTGTCACCGTTTGCCGATAAAATGTGGGTAATCGCGTGTCCATACTGAGCATTACCATTATTAGCAATCGGTAAATATAATTGATTTGCTTCTAGTGGTGACATATTTAATGCGCCTAGAAGTACAGAAGGTCGATTTGGGAAAACGCTTTGATAACCCAAGTTTTTCATCGTTAACGCCACAGATTCTAAACCTAAATTCATTCCTAAGTTTATGGTTGGTACATTCAACGAATGAACCAACGCTTCGATTAATGAGACCTTGCCACGATATTTACCATCATAATTTTTAGGTTTCCACTTTTTACCTACAGTATTCTTAAGGGTAATAGCTTTATCCTCCAACAAGGTCGCAAAATTATAATCATTTGATTGTTCAAGTGCTGTTGCATAGATAATTGGCTTGAGCAAAGAGCCTATATGTCTTTTAGCATTCAAGGCTCTATTAAAACCAGCGTAACCACTCTCTCTTCCACCAAGTAAGGCTCTAATTTCACCAGAGGTAATATCTGTAACCACCATAGCTGTTTGTAAATTTTTTTGTTGATACTTGCGCTCAAGAAGAGGTAATTGCTGAGTAACGCTTTGCTCAATTAATTGCTGACTTCGATGAGAAAAACCAGTAAAAACTTTGATACCTGTTTTTTTTGTTGTTTCTGATATATGTTGCTTTAATTCTTTATTTACAAGCTGCAAATAAGCAGGATAATTTTTATTAGCCAAACGTCGAATTTTTCTAATACCAAGGGGCGACTCTGCTGCATGTTCAAACTCGGCAAGAGATAACAAATGTTGTTCGAACATTAATCTTAAAACAAGATCACGACGCGCTGTTGCACGTTTTGAATGTCGCCATGGGTCGTAATAACTAGGACCTTTAACCTGAGCAATTAACAAGGCTATTTGCTCAATATTTAATTCATTAATATTCTTACCAAAATAAAATTTTGCTGCAAGTCCAAAGCCATAGATACCATTAGCATAATTTTGCCCTAAATAAACTTCATTTATATAGGCCTCTAACAGTTGATCTTTACTGTACCTCACCTCTAAGATAAGCGCCATTAAAGCTTCTTGTACTTTTCTAACAAGGGTTCTTTGTCGACTAAGAAACATATTTTTTGCAAGTTGCTGCGTTAATGTACTTCCCCCTTGAACTGTGCGACCCGCACGAATATTTTGATATAAAGCGCGAAAAATACCAAAGGGTGATATACCATTATGATGATAAAAATCTCGATCCTCTATTAATAATAAGGTCTCAATAAGTTGACTAGGAACTTCCTCTAACGCCACTAGTATTCTGTCTTCTTTATTGTTGGGTACTAACCTAGCCAGTAACTGTGGTGCTAATATTAACGATTTAACCGCTTTACCATCAATCTTTAAAGCGACGACTTGGCCATTAACAATAGTAATGGTTAACTGTTGTGCATTGTTAACTCCTGCTGGTGAATCGAAGGGTTTTTGAAAAATAACTAAGCGTTTAGTAGATTGAGAAAACTGCCCTTCAGCATTAACATACCTAACCTTTTTATAGCCTTTTAAAACCAGAGATTGTGCTATTTCGTTTAGGTTCTCGTAATCTCCAAGCACTAATGATTGCAGTTGTCCGTAAACTTGAACGGGAATATTCCAACGTTGGCCCTCAAAGGTATCTCTAATCTTGGCATCAAGATAAATGGCAAAAATCGCGATCGTAAAAAAAATAGTTACCAGTATTTTACTGATAAATAATATAAAACGATGGAGCCGTGAAGTTTGCTTTTGTATCTTTTTATCTGGCTGTTTTACTTTAGTTTTCGGCATTATTTAATGAACTTAATGATCAAAAGGAGTTAGTAGTTATATGATATTTAGTTTTATTGGTTGTGTTGCAGCTTCATCTAGCCAAGAGTGTTAATTAACACTTTTTAGCTCATAATAAGCTATTCGGAATAATGATATGACTCTTGTTAGTTCTTTACAATCAGAATACACATTAACACTTTCCCATCTCAAAAATTATTATTTTATCTAGATGCTTAGGTAATTCGTTTTTTTCTAGAGCTGCCCGCTTGTTCAGAAAATGGATCAACAGGCCATCTATGGCGAGGATATTTAGCTCGCATGTCTTTTGCAACTTCGACATATGACCCACCCCAAAAGTTGGCTAAATCACTGGTTATTTGTATTGGTCTTCGGGCTGGAGATAACAGTTCGAAGCGTAATGCAATACTATTACCTGCTAACATTGGAGATTTAAGCTCACCAAACAATTCTTGTAATACGACAGCCACTGTTGGCTCTGAGTTTTTGTCGTAAATGATCGAAACCTTTTTTTTACTTGGTGTTATATAAATTACTGGAGCTTCTTTCTCAAGTAACTTTGATTCTTCATATGTTAATAACGATGATAATAGTGGTAGTATTTTCACACGTTTTAACTCAGATATTTCTTTAATATTTGAAACATAGGGCAGTAGCCAGTTTTCAGAATTACTCATGATTAAAGCCTCTGATAACACAGGAAATCCCTCTACTTTACCACCAAGCCATACGACTCTTTCCAACCAATCATCACACTCTTGTGTCCAGTTTAATATGTTTCTCGCATCGGTCTTCACCAGAGATTTAATACTGTCTAATATAAACTCAGTTGGAACATCATTACTTCTTGTTTCCTCGATGATTAAACTGCCATATTTCTTCAATACCCTTGCGTATATACGACTATTATTTGGTGCTAACTGGTATTCTATTTGTTCTGAAATTTCCTGAGAAAACTTTTCAGATAAAATATGTTTATTAAAATTAATAGCACTGAAAACTCTACCTTCTTTTTTTTGAGCATCACAATCATTAACAACTATATACTCATTATTAATAAGAGGATCATCTTCTACTAGAAAGACCCCCTTACCATTTGCTAGTTGGTATTTATTGCTATTGGCTGAGCGTCTTTTAGCCAACCGTTCTGGAAATGCTAGAAGCAAAAAATATGCTGCAGTGTCTGAAACACCTAAAATATCTACTTTACTTTTTTTATGTTTTATAGATAACTGCAGTGTCCTAACATCTTGAACTACCGTTCTTAACGTATTTTTATTTACATATGCTTTATTAACATTACCAGTAGCGTTCTCAATAAGAACGTATAATCTTATCAAAAAATCAGCACTATCAATACCTTGCAATATATCTCGTTCTGATAAAAGAGCTGCAATATTACAAGCGATTTCACGCTCTTGGTTACCATTCGCTACTAATATCATCTTAGCTAACCTTGGGTGAATAGGCAGAGCACTTGCTTTTTTTCCAAGTGTTGTGATTTTTCGTGATTTATTAAGCATACCTAATTTTATCAACAAATCTTGAGTTGAGTCATAATGAGCTTTTGGAGGAGGTGTTAACCAATTTATTTCCTCATAATGTGAATGCCCAGCACTTGCTAGCTCTATCACTGCATCAGCTAAATCTGCATTTAAAATTTCTTCTTCTTGATAGTGTTTTAGCGATATATGTTCAGATTCACTCCATAACCTTAAACACTTACCTTCAGATAACCTACCTGCTCGCCCTTTGCGTTGCTCGGCTGACGCTTTTGATATATTAGTTGTCGTAAGTTTTGACATGCCACTTGATGGATTAAAAATAAGTTTCTTTTCAAGTCCCGAATCAATGACACATGTAATGCCTTCAATAGTTAAGCTAGTTTCTGCGATATTTGTTGTGAAAATAATCTTTCTAAAACCAAGTGGTGCTAATGTAATAGCCTTTTCTTGCTCTTCTAACGGCATTGAGCCATGCAATGACACTAGCTTAAGCTTATTATTTTCTGAGAATACTGTTGCAGCATGTGAAATACACCTTTTTATATCCGCAACACCAGGTAGAAAGACAAGAATATCTCCTTCATCTTTAATCACCTTAAATATTGCCTTACAAACATTAGATGCCAACAATTTTTTATCAGTTTTTTGATGAAAAACACTAACCGGGTAAGCCCTTCCTTTACATAGCATCACAGGAACATCACCGAGGTACTTTGAGACTAAATGAGTATCTAATGTCGCGGACATTACTAAGAGGCGAAGATCTTCTCGAATGACCTGTTGAATCTCAAGAGATAACATAAGTGACAAATCAGTATTAATAGACCGCTCATGAAACTCATCAAATATTATAAGGCCAACACCTTCTAATTCAGGGTTTAATTGCAGTCGCCTAGTCAATACTCCTTCTGTTAGGATCTCAAGCTTTGTGGTAGATGATATCTTCTTGTCATTTTTTACTTGATAACCAACAGTTTCACCAACCTTTTCACCGAGGCACTTAGCTAAGTAATTAGCAATAGACCTTGCAGCCATTCGTCTAGGTTCAAGCATAATAATTCGCTGACCATTCAGAAAATCAACTTTTAATAATTCAAGGGGTATAACAGTAGACTTACCTGCTCCTGGTTCCGCCTGTAACACCACACTTTGATTATTTTTTAGTTCTCGTAAAAGATCGGGAAGTATTTTATGTATTGGGAGATTAATTTTATGGACTCAACTTTTATATATATTGACTATGTCATTGGATGGTTGACAGTAAAACCATACCTGTTTGTCTCGAAATAAAAGTGCTAATACTTTTTATATAAACACTTACCAAACAAAAGACTCAACTTAAATTAAAATAAAATAAAATAAAATAAAATAAAATAAAAAATTCTAGCATTTAGCCTATGCTAATAAATCATTAATGCACTCAAATAACACAGCGAAGGAAACATAAAGCTGATCATACTACGGATAATATTGAAAAAGTATGAGTATAACAATGATTCTAACTGACGTAACAAGTAGACTTATTTATGTTAGACCGTACAGTGTTTTCTACATTTTTTATTACGTTTAATTACATTGTAAAGGCTAAGCTTGCAAAATAAAAAATTTCTGCATACTTGGCAACATCTTTAAAGTTTGATAACAAACCAATACCTTCTGAATAGTAATGACCCTTAAAGGAATGAAAATGCAAACTTCAGCATATGGACACTATAACATTGAACAAAAAGATAATATTTTATTAGTCGATGCTCAAGGACCTTTTTGTGAAGTTACAGCCAAACAATACCACAACGACATAATGCAATTAACTGATAATATGACCGGTGAACCATGGGGTTCCTTAATCACATTTCGGGGGAATAGTATTTTTACACCTGAGGCTCAACAACAATTGATTGATACTACACGTTACCGCCAAAAAAAAGGTATGGTAGCCATAGCAGTTGTTATTTTAAATAGTATCAACGCTGATATGCAACAAATGCAACTACAACAAATTTATCATTATTGTCAGATAGACTTTCATGTTTTCAGTGACACTATTAATGCTAAAGATTGGTTACATATTTTTATAAAAAAATCACAACATATAGCATAAGAATATATTAAGAAATCAAATTATTTGGGAATACTTTATTTTTAATATTATTAATCATTACGTTATAATTCTTAAGCCTTACTTTTAAAGCGTCTGTATTATTAATATGATAATTTCTATAAAACCAGCCAAGTTAATTAAGCGATACAAACGATTTTTAACTGATGTAATATTGCCTAATGACATTAAAACAACCATACATTGCGCTAATACTGGCGCTATGAAAAATTGTGGACAAATGGGCGATACTATTTGGTACAGTACATCGAGTAACCTTAAACGAAAATATCCCTTTAGCTGGGAGATTATTCAAGATCAAGATAATAACTTTATTTGTGTAAATACCTTACGTGCTAATCAACTAGTTGAAGAAGCTCTTTACCGAGGTATTATTACAGAAGTAAATAAATTTGATAAATTACAGCGCGAAGTAAAATATGGAACTGAAAATAGTCGAGTTGATTTTTTGATTAGCTCAGAAAATACCCCTGATACGTATATTGAAGTTAAGTCTGTTACCTTATTAGAACAATCAGAGGGTTACTTCCCTGACACAATTACAACAAGAGGACACAAACACCTTCGAGAATTAATAAATATGGTTAATAAAGGCAATAGAGCTGTTTTATTATTTGCCGTATTGCATAGCGGTATCAATAATGTAAGAGCAGCACAGCATATTGACTCCACTTATGCTAAATTAATAAATGAAGCAGACGAAGCAGGTGTTGAAATTATTGCCTATAAAGCTCAATTTAATGTAACACTAAATGAATTATCCATGCGTTTAGTAAATAAAATTGATTTTATTATACAGTGACTATTGACTAACCTTTGAGAAAATTGGTATAAGACCCTGCTTAAATTTTCGGGATAAGTAGTAAAAATAATCAATACCCCTAAAGTCATGATAATATTAGATAAAATATTTATTTTTTATTGTTCGTTGATTTTTATCCTTAGCGGCACAATATAGTCCTAGTATTTGGGTCATATATTGCATATTGGCACTTAAAATAAAGGCAGTAAATCACACATCACGTGAAAATTTATTTAATCGTCTTAATCTATGTAACATTGGGAGAACATTATGCCAACAACTAAACATAAACCACTCGGTATTCTAGCATTAGCAGGCGTTGCGCCTTATCAAGAAAAGCCTGGTGAAGAATACATGAATGAAGCGCAGCAAGAGCATTTTAAGAAAATACTCGATGCTTGGCGTATTCAATTACGTGAAGAAGTTGATCGCACCGTTACGCATATGCAAGATGAGGCAGCAAATTTTCCTGATCCTGTTGACAGAGCAGCACAAGAAGAAGAATTTAGTCTTGAATTACGCACTCGAGACAGAGAACGTAAATTAATTAAAAAAATAGAAAAAACGTTACAATCTATTGAAGATGATGACTTTGGATTTTGTAAATCATGTGGTATAGAAATTGGAATTCGTCGTTTAGAAGCCAGACCTACCGCAGATCTTTGTATCGAATGTAAAACATTAGCAGAAATTAAAGAACGCCAAATGGCAGGCTAAATTTAATATAATCTCTCAAAATTTTGTATGTTGACTTTGCAGAATAAGCCTACACACGGTATTGAAAAATCTTATCAATACCGTGGTCGCTTTGCTCCATCTCCTTCTGGCTTTCTTCATTTTGGTTCTTTAATTGCCGCTTTAGCAAGTTTTCTCGACGCCAAATCATGTAATGATATAAAAAATAATCAAGGTAAATGGTTAGTTCGATTAGATGATATTGACCCACCAAGAGAACAAGCTGGTGCTAGTTCAGCTATTTTAAAAACATTAGACGCATTTGGATTACATTGGGATGAAACTGAACTCTACCAGAGTAAACAGCACAAATACTATCGCGACATTTTAACGCACCTTATACAGCGAAATAGTAGTTACTATTGTCAGTGTAGTCGCGCTGACATTAAAGCGATAGGTGGTATATATCAAGGGTATTGTCGACAGCAAAATATCCAAGCAACCAATGGAGCAATAAGGCTAGTTAACAATTATGGTATACATAAATTTGTTGATATTTTTCAAGGTAACGTCAATTGTAATAGGAAAATGGCTAATGAAGATTTTATCATTCATCGCAAAGATGGTTTGTTTGCTTATCAGTTAGCGGTTGTCGCAGATGATATAGCACAAAACATTACCCACGTAGTCAGGGGCTGTGATTTACTTGAACCAACCAGTAGACAGTTAACACTATTCAAGACGTTAAAAGCACTTGGTATATCTTGTTCTAGTCCTCAATATGGTCATGTGCCTCTTGCAGTATCCAGAAGTGGTTATAAATTGAGTAAACAAAATAAAGCACCTTCTATAGATAATAATAATCCACAACCATCGCTCATCGCCGCTTTGCAATTTTTAGGTCAACAACCCCCGAATGATTTAATTTATAGTAATGTTGACGACATAATTATATGGGCAACACAACATTGGCAACGTAAAAAAGTCCCAAAAACTCATGAAATTAATATCTAACAATCAAGTAATCAATGACGATGATAATTATATTAATAGTATCTCCTTTACACTTATTATTAGAGGCCAGACTTAATATTATCAACTAAATAATCTTAATCTGTTAAGTTAAATCAAATCAAATCAAGTAAAACATACCAAATTAATTTAATACGTGAATTTAAGTCATAAGTTAATCTAAGTTGTTTAGTGCTACGTACTTAGTAAAAAAACTTACTAAGGGTAATTTATGTCAACAAGTACAAAGCAAACAATCGTCATTACCGGGGCTAATCGTGGTATTGGTTTAGCGATGGTGAAACTATTTAAACAACGAGGTTGTAATGTATTTGCGCTTTGTAGGAAAAGTTCTAAGTCGTTAAATGCGTTAGGTGTTAATGTCATCGAGGATATAGAGCTAACATCACAACAAGGGATCAACAAAGCTCAGTCAGCACTTGTTAACATCTCCATTGACGTATTAATTAATAATGCTGGTATATTAAAAAGCGAACAGCTCAACACCCTTAATAATAAGTCAATAATTGAACAGTTTACTGTCAATGCTTTAGCACCTTTATCGCTCACTCAAGCGCTTTTATCAAACTTAGGAGCTAGTAGTAAAATAGTATTTATTACCTCAAGAATGGGTTCTATTACTGATAATGAATCGGGTGGTTATTATGGTTACCGAATGTCCAAAGCCGCACTTAATATTGCAGCGGTTTCTTTAGCAAAAGACTTAACTAATCACAATATTTCTGTTGGTATATATCACCCTGGATATGTAAAAACTGATATGGTGAATAACGATGGTAATTTAATTAATGGTGATATCAGTTCAGAAGAAGCTGCACATCGATTAATACTCCTAACTGATCAACAAACAATGTCAAACTCTGGTTTATTTAAACACGCTAATGGTCAATCATTAGCTTGGTAAATTGAAATTTTAAAAATATACCCAGTCACAACTGGAAACTAATTTACCGAAAAAGAATATACACTTTGCTGATTTTTTATGCTAATTGTTAGCTATGTTATTCTCTTTTGGTACTGACTGTTATATCATTGCGCCAATATTTTATGTCTGTCTTAAAGGCCTGTGACTATCAAAAGCGTTATTAATTTATGCAAAAAAGTTTTCTCCAAAAAACGGAATAAAACACCCGCCCAAACGGCTAACAAAAAGCATATAAAAAAAACTACTCAACACTCAAATAAACTTGCTGCAGCCTCTTTTCAACAACCACTAGTTTTATCGAGAGATGAGCACCCTGTATCACGTCAATTAATGAGTCCTAACGCATTAAAAGTGCTATATCGTTTAAATAAAAACGGCTTTAACGCATACCTTGTTGGTGGTGGTGTTCGTGATATTTTATTAGGATTAAAGCCAAAAGATTTTGATATAGCCACTAATGCGACCCCAGATGAAATAAAAGTATTATTTAGAAATTGTCGTCTCATTGGCCGTCGTTTTCGTTTAGCGCATATTGTTTTTGGTCGAGAAATTATTGAAGTAGCAACATTTAGAGGGCACCATGAAAACGCCCCTAAAAAAACACAAGGTGATACTAAAACCTCAAAACAAAGCGATGCTGGTATGTTACTACGAGATAATATATATGGCACGATTGAAGAAGATGCAGAACGGAGAGACTTCACTATAAACGCACTTTATTATTCAACCAATGATTTTAAAGTGTACGATTTTGCCGACGGTATTAAAGATATAAATGATAAGGTTATACGCTTAATTGGTGATCCTGAAACACGATATCGCGAAGATCCTGTGCGAATGCTACGGGCTATTCGCTTTGCTACTAAACTTGATATGCAGATAAGTGATTGCACTAAAACTCCCATCAAAACACTAGCCCCTTTAATGGAGAGTATTCCTGCAGCACGTTTATTTGAAGAGTTTTTAAAAATGTTTATCTCGGGTAAAGCAGTTGCTAACTTTGAGCAACTTCGAGATTACGACTTATTTCGTTACTTTTTTCCTGCAGTCGATCAAGCTCTTAACCAAGTGAATCAGGTCAATCAGTATTTACCTGCCTTTATTATGCTAGCCATGCAAAATACTGACAAACGTATTAATAACGAGCAACGTGTTACCCCTGCCTTTTTATTCGCTGCTATGCTCTGGTACCCATTACAAGCTCACAGTCAACGTATTAAAACGTCAAGCCAATTACCACCCCAAGATGTTTTTTTTGCCGCACTCAACGAAATTATGCCAGAGCAACAACGCAGTATTGCTATACCTAAACGTTTCCAAGCAGTAATAAAAGATATTTGGATTTTACAAGATAAATTATCTCGTCGCGAAGGTAAGCGAGCTTTTAAAACTTTTGAACACCAAAAGTTTCGCGCTGGTTATGATTTTTTATTATTACGTGCTGAAATTGAAGCAACCGCCGAACTGATTGATTTGGCCAAATGGTGGACGGACTTCCAAGAGGTATCAACTGAAGCTCGCTTGCAAATGATTAATACAATAAAACCACAAGTAGGATCTAAGCGTCGAACTCCTAAAAAACGTCGTAAACCTAAAAATAGTTCAAGCGAGTCTTAATTTTAATAATGACAACGCAACACATAGTTTATATTGGATTAGGTAGCAACTTGTCTAACCCTCGAGAACAAATTACTCGAGCTATCGCTGCAATAGCCAATATACCAGAAAGTCAGGTTAGTAAGGTCTCGTCACAATACTTGAGTAAACCGATGGGGCCTCAAAATCAAGATGATTACATTAATGCGGTACTAGCGTTAAAGACCTATTTACCTCCTTTGACATTATTAGATGAGCTGCAAGCCATAGAGAATAAAGCAGGTAGAGTTCGTAAAGATAATCGATGGGAAGCACGAGTGCTTGATTGTGATATTTTGCTGTTTGGCAATCAAACGATAAACAACGCACGCTTAACTATACCTCATTATGGACTTAAACATCGTGAATTTGTATTGTTGCCATTGGCTGAAATCAGCCAAAACCTTTGTCTACCTGACGGAAGCTTTATCAATGATTTAGCACAAGGCATTAATTGCAATGGCATCGTAAAATTATAATATTATAGTAGCTCTTATTACTCAGATTTAATCATCAAGCTGAGCTACAATATTACTAATTGAATATTTATTATCAATTGAATAAATTTTTAATAAACAGATATAACAGATACAATTACCAGTAAATTTAACCGTATAATTTTCCCAGACGGGTGAATTAAATGATTTGGAAAAAATATGGCTAATATAACCACAGCAACCTTACTTTCTATGAAACAACAAGGTAGTAAAATTTCAACAATCACTGCCTATGATGCCAGTTTTGCAAAATTATTTGATCAAGCTGGCATCCATGCCATTTTAATTGGTGACTCCCTCGGTATGGTATTACAAGGCCAAGACAGCACACTACCGGTATCTATTAATGATATGGCCTATCATACTACTTGTGTTAAACGAGGTGTAGAACAAGCACTTATCATTGCTGACATGTCTTTTATGAGCTACGCCACAAAAGATCAGGCCTTACATAACGCTGGTATATTAATGCAAGCAGGTGCAAGTATGATAAAAGTTGAAGGCGGTGCTTGGCTCAATGATACAATATCAGCCTTAGTTGAACGCGGTATACCTGTCTGTGCGCATTTAGGTTTAACGCCACAATCTGTAAATATTTTTGGTGGTTTTAAAGTACAAGGCCGTGAAAATAATAAAGCCCAACAAATGATTAACGATGCACTAGCCCTTGAAGCTGCTGGTGCTCAATTGCTAGTGCTGGAATGTATACCTGCACAATTAGGTGACGCTATTAGTAAGGCACTAACCATACCTACAATTGGTATTGGTGCAGGCAAAAATACTGATGGACAAATTCTAGTTATGCATGATGCTCTTGGAATAGCTTGTAATTATATGCCTAAATTTTCACGAAACTTTTTAAAAGACACTGGCGATATTAAAAAAGCTATTGAACTTTATATAAGTGAAGTAACTGCAGGTAACTTCCCTGGCGATGAGCATATTTTTACTTAATAAGCCTTTTAGTTATTCAGCTAAGTATACGTTTACTCAATTAACGATAAAAGCTTAATCTTATAAAATGAAACTTTTATCAAACACAGAATATATACCATAAAAGATTAACCTATGAAAACAGTTAGTGATATTAATGAACTCCGCATGCAAGTTAAAGCATGGCGCCAAGAAGGTTTAACTATTGGCTTTGTTCCAACTATGGGAAATTTACACGCCGGTCATATATCCCTAGTAACAGAAGCACACAAACATGCCGACAAAATTGTCGCGAGTATTTTTATTAATCCTATGCAATTTGGTGTTAATGAAGATATAGACAATTATCCACGCACTATGGATGACGATAAACAAAAACTGAATAGTGCTAACACTGACTTACTGTTCACACCCACCCCTGCTGTTATCTACCCAAATGGGCTTTCGAAACAAAGTTTCGTTGAAGTACCTAATGTCTCGGATGTTTATTGTGGCGAAAGTAGACCCGGTCACTTTCGTGGTGTAGCAACCGTAGTATGTAAATTATTTAATTTGGTTCAACCTGATATTGCGTGTTTTGGTTTAAAAGATTACCAGCAAGTTCAAGTGATAGAAACAATGGTTACCGACTTGTCTATGCCAATACAGATCATTGCCGTACCAACCAGTAGAGAGTCAAGTGGCTTGGCTCTTAGTTCTCGTAATGGCTACTTAACTACAGAAGAGAAAGTCATAGCACCAGTTCTACAAAAAAACTTGCAATGGCTGAAAACCAAAATTACTGAAGGCTTTATGAACAAAGAGAGTATTGATTTTATTGGTTTAGCTAAACAGGCAGCTAAAGCAATAGATAATGCCGGATTAACAACTGACTATTTGCATGTTTGCCAAGCACAAACCTTACAACCTGCTAGCGAAGATGACACACAACTGGTTATTTTAGCTGCTGCATATTGTGGCAAAGCCCGCTTAATTGATAACCTAACGGTTAAACTAAGTTAAATATAATGAAACATAACTATATATAACTAAATACAGCTATGCACTAAGCTCATAACCAGCCAACCATAAAGCACTTATACACGAGTTAAGTGCTTTAAAATTTCATTAAAAGAACATAACTGGTTTTAAGCAACGCTGTTAATGACGCCCAGTTCAGCTTAAAAACATCCATATAGCCACTATATTTACTGACTTCTGCGTTAAATTTACTTGCAATTAACCAGTTATTAAAACGAAATTTGTCTTGAATTAGGCAAAACTATCAAACCAGTGTTTTAATGAACCTATTTTTGTAATTATTTTAATTGGTCACATATCATTTCAACTGATTAGAGGTTAATCACTCTCTAAGTTAAGTAAATTAGCGGGTGAAAATTGATCGGTTAAAATAACACTATCATCGTTCCAATCTTGATAGTCGCCAGTAAATTTTATATTTAAGTATAACGACTGGTTATCGACACCAATATTAGCTAATTTTTTGCTGAGCTTCATATTACTCACCATTGATTGATCGTCTTTGATTAGATTAGCTATTGTAAAACCATCTTTTTGAGCAAGAATAATACGATTATTATTATTAGCGTTAGTCACTTGATAAAAATCACCAAAAATCTTTTTATATGTTGCAGATTCGTAACCGTATAACTTACTAGAGGAGAAAGTGTTTGCTGTTAAAATACCCTCTGGCGATAATAACGTATTAATTTCCTCAAGAAATTCTGCTGTCATTAAATGCTCAGGTATATAATCACCATTAAAAGCATCTAATATTATCCAGTCGTAAGCTTGCTTTTTTAACAAGGCTCTTTTAACGAATACCCGTCCATCTTGACTGTAAGTTTTTATTTGACTGTTCTCTAAAAAACCAAAATATTGTCGCGCAACCTTAATGACGCTTTCATCTATTTCAACATTATCAATATAGCTGTGTGGAAATAACTGATGAAGGGTGTTTGACATAGTACCACCTCCCAAACCAATGATTAAAATACGGGCTGGTTGAGGGTTAACAAGTAAAGCCGTTAACAGCTGTTTGGTATAATTGAAAACTAGTTGTTGTGGCTGGCTTTTATATAAACAACTTTGCCTTGTTTTTGTAGTTTTAACATTAAATTTTAAACAGCGTAGATCACCTTTATCTTCAACAATAATATTTCGGTATAATGAGCGTTCACTGTGCACAACTTTAGCTGTTGCATTTTGTAAGGTGATAATCAATAAAAGCGTTGTAACCAACAAGGTCAATTTAATACTACAATTAAGCATGCTTCACCTCTGTGTGATTAACCGTAGCCACTATCGTTGTCACTTTGTTCACTATTATTGTGATAAGCCCCAGTAGGGTTAAAATTAAGCTAACACTTAACACTATAGTATTAATGTCAAACCACATCACAAAATAAAATGAGGTAACAATCGTGCCTATAGCACTACCTAGTGTTGAAACAAAATATAATTTACCGGCCACTTGTCCACTTTCATTAGAGTCCTTAACTAACAATCTAACTGAATAAGGTGACAGCATACCCAGAATAATAGTAGGAATAAAAAATAACACCGTTGAAGCCAGCAGTGAACCGTAACGAGAGTCTTCAATAGCTAAGAAAATTATTTCCATAAGACTCTGACTTGAGGTCACTATGGGTAACAAAGTGATACCAGCAACAATAAAAATCATACCATACCGAGTGAGTGATACAGAACGCGTGGAAAGCTTACCACCAAGTAAATAGCCAATAGATAAACTCAACATAAACACCGTAATTATACTACCCCAGATATGCACACTACTTCCAAAAAAGGGAGCTAAAATCCTACCAGCTAATAACTCAACACACATAATTGAAAAGCCACTAGTAAATGCAAGAAGGTAAATAAAAAGGTTTGTTAGTTGAATTTTAGAGGTTACTGATGACATAAATTACACATTAAAAATAATAAAAAAAACATAAGGTCACTGTAAATTATTTTAATCGGATTTGATAGTCATGAAAATCTTTTAAAATTTATTGATTAGACTTAATTTTCTTAACTTAAAAGGCAGCCAGCTTATTGGTAAAAATCAAAGATCTAGTTTTTACTTTTAAGCGTATAATATGGCACTAAATTACTAATCCCTGTGAACATAATTTAGTAATACAATCACTAATGTAATCTAAACAAGTTAAAAATCAACGCGTTTAAATTATAAATAAACACACTAAGGTTATTCACTGTAAAAACTATTGCCATATTTTGCTTACAATGAATATATCATCAAATCCAAAAATAAAAGGACAAATTATGTTTACTAAATTGTTAGGTGCATTAGCACTAATAACGCATATTAGCTCAACAGCGCAAACTATGGTTGATGCACAGATTACTGTTCAACCTGTTGCAGGCGACGTTTACATGTTACAAGGTCCTGGCGGTAATATTGGTATTTTAGCAACCGATAAAGGTTTACTTTTAGTTGATGATAAATTTTCACCATTAGCTAAAAAAATAGAGAACGCTATGAAAAGTATTGAAAATAAACCGTTAAAATACGTTATCAATACTCATTACCATGGCGATCACACAGGTAGTAATGCATTTTTTGCCCAAAAAGCACCTATCTTTGCTCATGAAAATGTACGTAATCGCTTAAGTATGGGAACAGATAATTCAGATAACTTACCCGTGGTTACTTACCAAGACGGTATTAAGATTTATTTAGACAATGAAGAAGTTATTTTATCTCATTTACCTGCCGGACACACTGACGGCGATACCTTCGTATATTTTAAAAAGGCAAATGTTTTACACACTGGCGATTTATTCTTTGAAGTCGGCTTTCCTTATGTCGACCTTAAAAGTGGTGGTAGTGTGAAGGGCTATCTTGCCAGTGTAAGGGCAATGCTGAAGTCAACCCCAGACGATGTAATAGTTATCCCTGGTCATGGTAAAATTACCAACAAACAGCAATTAAATGACTTCGCGACAATGATTGAATTTAGTATATCCCGAGTCAGTGCAGCTATTACTGAAGGTAAATCTGATGATGAAATAATTGCTGCTGGCATTGGTGAACAATACAAATCGCTATCATGGGCTTTTATTACTGAAGAAAAATGGTTAAAAACTTTAATAACTGATTTAAGATAGACAATAAATATTAAAACGTCCCCAGTAATAACTTTGGCGATTAATCTTATCAGCATAAACTAGATTAATTGCCCTCCCTTTTAAAAACACACCTTAAACAAATATAAGAATTCCCGTGAAATTCTTCGAAAAGCTATTAATTGTCGTCCTGAAGCGTTATCAATTTAAAAAATAATATTTACTTTGTAATATAAGTTGCTTGAACTTTACTGCACTCAATTCAAATCTAACCAACTTGACAGCGCTGTCATTAAAGCTCATTATTAGACCCGATGTTAATTAAATATTACAAAAAAGTTAATTTAACAATAAAAAATAGGTTTACTGATGAAAATTAGAAATATGTTAACACCCACTATCGCGGCAGTAATATGTACCTCTCTGCCTCTCAGTGCTATCGAAATTCAACTTGATCCTGATAACCCAAATGGTTACCTGATTTCTCAAGCTGATATTAAAGCAACTGAACAAGCAAAAACAGCTAACCCAATGTATGCAATTTGGTCACAAGCATTACGTACTGAAAAAAATACTATTGTGGAGAAAATTTCACCCAACTTAATAACAAACCCTGATAATGTCAAACGAGTTGAAAGAGTCTTTGGTGAAGCTCAATGGCAATTTTTAACGCCAATGGCAGCACCTGAATATACCTATACAAGGTTTTTACAAGCAATAGGTAAATTCCCTGCATTTTGTGGTGATTATTCTAACGGCCGAGATGCTGACGCTATATGCGAGAAGTCAATCATTACCGCCTTTGCCCACTTCTCACAAGAAACTGGAGGACATATTTCAATCGACAATACCTCTGACAACCCTGAACAATATGCAGAATGGCGTCAAGCACTAGTTCATGTGCGTGAAATGGGTTGGTCTGAAGGTCAAGCAGGTTACACAACAGGTTGTGGACAAGATGACTGGCAAAATAAGCGTTGGCCTTGTGCTTCGAATCAAGGCTACTTTGGTCGAGGTGCCAAGCAACTGTCTTATCATTTTAATTATGGTGCTTTTTCAGAGGTAATGTTTGATGGTGATGCTACGGTATTACTTAATGATCCTGCACGTGTTGCAGACTCATGGCTTAACCTAGCCTCAGCGATTTGGTTCTTTTTAACACCACAAGCACCAAAGCCAGCTATGTTGCATGTAATTGATCGTACTTGGGTGCCATCATCAGCAGAATTAGGTGCTGGTATTGGTTATGGATTTGGTACCACTATTAATATTATCAATGGTGGCATCGAATGTGGTGAGCAAAATAGATTAAAAGGTCAACCGGTTAATCGTATTAGCTATTGGCAAGGGTTATCAGATCATTATCAAATTACTCGCCAAGACGATGAGAAAAATACCTGTTGGCAACAAACACCTTTTGGCAGTCTTAACTTAAATAATGCTAACAACGTTCTTTACACAAATTGGGAGGGTGATTGGGCTTATTATTCAGATCGCCCTGAGGGATATGCGTTCGAATGTAAGTTAGTTGGTTATCAAACTGCCTACTCTGCTCTTGTTGCTGGAGATTATCAAAAGTGTGTCACGAATTTTTATGATTCACACCAAAATTGGCCTGAAGTTAGCATTGTAAATGAATTACCTGATACTGAAAACTCAGTCACCGAAGGCCCTATAACAAACGGTAAAATGTGGGATGCAAACAAAGTATATTTAGCAACTGAACAACTTATTTACAATGGAAACCTTTATCAAGCGAGTTGGTGGACTCAAGGTGATAAGCCTTCTGACGGTGGTGCATGGAAACTCGTTACCGACGCGAACCCTATACCACCTGCTGAGCCAGAGCCAACTGTTCCACCGATTCAGCCACCGCCAACAGAGCCTAAACCTCCTATTCAACCGATTGAGCCACCTTCACCACCAACAGATACGCCTACGGAATTAGAAATTTGGGATATCAACACTGTTTATTATGGAGGCGACCAAATTAGCTTCAACAACCTAGTGTATACGGCTAAATGGTGGACTAAAGGTAATCAGCCTGATTTAAGTATTGAGTGGCAACAATAACGTAACCCCCTATAAACTTAACAAAAAAGATTTACCCATAATAAAAGCAACCTGATTACTTTACCGTAGAGGTTGCTTTTTTTAACCAAAGAACATACTAATAACCAGATTTATCATCGACATTTCAACTTTAGGTTACTTAGAGAAAACATACTGATATTTGGTTTGATAGTGAAAAAAAGCTAATTTTTTCACAAAAGATAATGATGTTAACTTTAATAGTTTCCTAAACTATAAACAAAGTTATCTTCTAAGAATAAAACCTAGGTATTTTTAACAAAAATGTGTATTGTAGTTTTATTGATGCATAAGTAAGCACTTTGATAATGATTACTGAGTTTAGTTCTTTAATTCTGAGTTAAGTTACTTATTTTCGACACTGACTTAAATAATACTAAGCACTAATGCTAAAAATTTAGGTAAAGATGTGGATTACTTTATTTATCCTAAGTCAAAATATAAAAAAATATCTCATATCGTTAAATATAAATTGAGCCTGTCAACTTCAAGCTACTCGTTAATATTAATAAGGTTGAACTAACTCATTTAAAAGACATGAAAATTTGAAAAAAAATATGATTGACCTAAAATTATATTATTACCTGGAGGAGTTTTTATGCCAAAAACAGCAACAATAAAAAAAAATATACCTTTCGCACGCTGTATCGCCTGTAACAAAGTCGATACCTTTGCACCACTTCATTGGCTGGCACTCGCCGTTAAAGATTTTACTCGGGCACCACTGCTCAGTTTGATTTATGGTTTAATATTTAGCTTAATACCCGTCATCATTCTTTATGTTGTTTATCATTCGGGCACGCATTTAGTCATATTACCTGCTGCTGTAGCGTTTGCCTTAATTGGTCCTGCATTTGCTGTTGGTCTTTACGATATAGCATGGGAATTAGAAAAAAAACATAAACCTACATTAAAACACAGCTTAAAATCTATGCTTAGGAATCCTGTTGGGGAATGGGGATTTGCCATAATGCTGATGCTAGTCATGATAGTCTGGATGCGTTTAGCTGCATTAATTCATGTATTGTACCCACATACAATAAATCCAACTTTAGAAGAGTTATCTGCTTTCTTAACGTTGGGCTCATGCATTGGCGCTTTAATGCTGACCAGTGTTTTTGCTATTTCTGCTTTTACTCCACAAATTATGATGGAGCGTCGAGTTGATATTATGACCGCGGTTATGTCATCGTGTAATGCCGTAAAAGAAAATATTGGCGCTATGATAGTATGGGCATTATGTATTGTGTTTTTTGTCGTATTAGGCTTTATAACAGGTGCAATAGGTTTTTTAATTATTATGCCTTTGTTAAGCTTTGCTAGTTGGCATGGCTATATTGCCATAATAAAACATAAAACAAATCGTGGGTTTGAATAACTAATATATTCTTATATTCAATTTTCCTTTCGACCTTGTATATTTATCATCGTAAACCGACTAATTATTTAACGGTTTACGATTTTATTTAAACGTCATGGTTATTTTCAACTTAGAATTACTCATCAATAGATATTGATTTTCTTAACAAGATATTATCTGAAGCGTTGCCAACTAAAAGAGTAAACTGTCCAGGTTCAAGCAACCATTGATGGCTTACATCGTCGTAATACGAAAAAGCGCTTTTATCTAGCGATAGCGTTACTGTTTTTTGCTCGCCTTTTTTGAGCCAAACTTTGGCAAAACCTTTCAGCTCTTTTTCTGGTCGCACTAATCGACTTTTTTTATCATGAACATAAACCTGTATAACTTCAGCTCCAGCTAACTGACCGGTATTTTTAACGGTAACGTTAATGTTAACCGTTTCGTTAGCGGTGTATTGCTGCTGATTAGTCGTTAATTTGTCAAATGAAAATTGTGTGTAGGATAAACCATAGCCAAAGGCATAGCGGGGTTTTATTTTTGCTGTATCCCAATAACGATACCCCATGAATAACCCTTCGCCATAAAACACAACTTTATCATTGTCTTTATCGAAATAATGTTGATAGCTTGGGTTATCCTCAATATTCACCTCGAAGCTGGCAGGGAGTTTTCCAGAAGGGTTGGTTTTTCCAAAAATAATTTCAGCAATAGCTTGGTTACCCTCTTGTCCTGGATACCAAGCCATAATTAAGGCATTAATATCATCAACCCATGGTTTCATATCAACATTACCGCCAGCATTTAAAACAACAATGACATTTTCATGTTCAGCTGTAATGTCTTTAATAAATTGACTTTGCTGATAAGGTAATTCAAAACTTCTATCGTAAGACTCCCCCTCTGTTTGAGGATTAAATCCAACAGCTAAAACTACTAAATCAGCCTTTTTAGCAACAGTTATAGCAGCTGATTTAAATGTACTGGGAGGAGAGTTTAATACAGCTTTTTGTATTCCTTGATAAATTAAAGCCCCGCCACCTGCTTGGTAATACTCAGTAACTACCTTGTATTCTTGTCCAGCATTCATAAATATTTCTTTTTTTACGGTAGTTGGTCCCTGATCACGCCATACAGAAATGACCTCAATATCATCAAGTAAAATACGATATCCGTCATCACCTTGCCCTGCCAAGCTGAAGTAACTGGACTCTTGCGGCGTAAAGTAACTGGTAAAACGAACTGAAAAATTAGTCTTAGAGATCGCTTTATCAGCCCACAGTTGTTCATTTTCAAGAATTAATTTTGGGTATATTTTTTCTAGTAGCTTTTCTCCAGATAATTCCTTACCTGAATAAAATTCGGCTTTAATGCCCTTTACTTTTTTATTGCCATCATAAATATAAAATGGTGAATTTTGCCAAATGTTTTTTGGCATTGGGCTGCCTGTAAAAATACCTGCATGATGAGACACTTCAATATTTTTTCCTGCTATTTCCTTTACTGCCATCAACAATGATTTAGGATGCAAAGGTGTAGTAAAAGAACTACCACCACCGCCACTAACCAAAGGATCAGCATTCGGACCAATAACAGCTATACTTTTAATGTCATCTTTTTTAATGGGTAGAACATTATTGGCGTTTTTAAGTAACACCATACCACCGCGCGCAGCCTCTAGGGCGGTATTACGTACATAGTTTTTGTCTAAGGTAAAATTATGCTTCAGGTTTGCTTGAGTAAAATAGCCAAATTTATCATAAGTTGTCAGGATCCGGCGAATTTTGTCATCAATAGTTGCTACTTTAACCTGTCCAGACTTTATCGCTGGTAATAAATTTTCTTGATTCATCCATGCCCCTGAGGGCATTTCTAAATCAAGCCCACCATTCGTTGCTGCAACAGCATCATAAGTAGACACCCAATCTGAAACAATAAAGCCACTAAAACCCCAATCACCTTTAAGAATTTTATTGTTAAGGTGGTCGTGCTCAGACATATGCACACCATTTACAAGATTATAGCCTGTCATCATAGTCGCTACACCTGCATCAACTGAAGCTTTATAGGGTGGTAAATAAATTTCATGAAGTGTACGCTCATTCATGTTGGAAGAGGTATAGTTTCGATCAAACTCTTGATTATTAGCAACGTAATGTTTGGTGTTAGCCATTACCCCTTGCCCTTGCATACCGTCAATGTATTGCTTAGCTAATTCACCAGCAAGATATGGATCTTCACCCATATACTCAAAATTGCGACCAGTAATTGGTAACCGATAAATATTAACACCTGGCCCTAACATCAAATGTATATTATGAGCGCGAGCTTCCATCGCAATAGATTGACCGACTTTATAAGCGATTGATTTATCCCAAGCCGCTGCAATAGCAATACTCGCTGGGTAAGCGGTAGAGGGCCCAAAATTGCGAATACCAACAGGTCCATCAGCAATACGTATTTCAGGAATACCTAAATGCTCATAACCCCTAATATTAAATTGTTGATAACCGCCAATGAAGTCAATTTTTTCTACAAGGGTCATTTGGGCAATCTTGGCTTCTATCGCCTTAGAGCCAATTTGCTTAATAGTTTTTTGAGGTGCAGTAATCGCAGGATGAGGGATTACTATCGATATAACAATTATAGCAAAAGAAAAGGCAATTGAGGTTGTAGTTTGCTTCATAAAATTTGAATCCATTGAAATATTTCAAAAGTATTTATCGAGTGAAAATTATTTATTAAGAACATTATCATTAGCCACAATTTAAACATAGCAAAAGCTTATCTAATAATAGTGTGAAATAAGCTATAACCGATACATGAAAAAGTATTCTCGACTTAATAAAACACAAAAAGGTTTGATAATAATTGAAACTTTTATTTTGGGAGGATTTTAAAAACTTTGAATAACTAAACTAAAAGAATAAATAGTTAAGTAATATTAAGTTGATACGAAATTGATATATATGAAAATGGTGGGCCTTCGCAGACTTGAACTGCGGACCTGCCGATTATGAGTCGGATGCTCTAACCAACTGAGCTAAAGGCCCATTTTCACATATTTGGCCTAGAAATTAACTTTTCGTTAGTAAATTAAATCAATCAACTAAGAAAACGAAAGCAGTATAAGCATTTTTTATTTTGTTGTCACCTAATGAGCATTAAATAGTGCTATTTTTTTTACTAAGCGTTGCTTTATTAAACAAGCAATATTGATTAACCTTTAAAAGCGATAACTAATACCAGCACTTACCTCTGCTTGAACCCAAACATCACTAGAGATATAAACAGCACAAGTCTCAACATCACAGAATAATGAACTATCAGAATTAAAAAAAGTACCGTACAAACGGCTATCTATTCGAAAGCTTACATGTTCACTTAACTGAAAAGCACTTGCTAAGCCAATATTGATTGAAAAACGTGTTTCATCATCCAATTTTGACGCTTTTGGGGATAGGTAAGTTAAGCCTAATCCACCCGTAACTTTTATAGGTAATAAGTCATTATTAACTGGTACACTGCCACCAAGATGAGCATAAGTAATAGCAATGTCGGTATTACTAGCAGAAAAATCTACTGATTCAGAAAAAGTACTATTATAGTGACTAATCAATACCTCTGCCTGGCGTGCACGATCAACCGACCAAGCGGTAATTAAACCGAAACTAACCTCTTCGCTAAGTTCAATGGTATTATGAATTTTGGCATCGGTAGTAGCAAATTCACCAGCAAAGCGATAACCAATCAATGGCGTAACTTCTATATTCAAGTTTTTCCCTACAGCAGGAAACATTATTGTTGCTAAAAGCATACTGCAAATAACGGTAGTTATACCAAAGCGCATATTTTTTACCTTTTACTAAATTAAAAAGAGTAAGTTAGGGCTACTAACTTACTCTTTAAATTATTTACTTAACATGTATTGATAATAAGATTTACTCACCGTCTAAGAAACTTTTTAGCTGCTCTGAACGTGAAGGATGTCTTAGTTTACGTAATGCTTTTGCTTCAATTTGACGAATACGCTCACGAGTTACATCAAATTGCTTACCAACCTCTTCAAGAGTGTGATCGGTATTCATATCAATACCAAAACGCATTCTTAATACTTTAGCTTCACGTGCTGTTAAACCAGCAAGTACTTCATGAGTAGCACCTTTGAGATTTTCGGAGGTAGCAGAGTCTACTGGTAGCTCGCCACTGCCATCTTCTATAAAATCACCTAAGTGTGAATCTTCATCATCACCAATAGGAGTTTCCATTGAAATAGGCTCTTTAGCTATTTTCAATACCTTACGGATTTTATCTTCTGGCATTACCATACGCTCAGCTAACTCTTCTGGCGTTGGTTCACGTCCCATTTCTTGTAGCATTTGACGTGAAACTCGATTAAGTTTATTAATCGTTTCAATCATATGAACTGGTATACGAATGGTACGAGCTTGGTCAGCAATAGAGCGGGTAATAGCTTGGCGAATCCACCAAGTCGCATACGTTGAGAACTTATAGCCACGTCGATATTCAAATTTATCAACGGCTTTCATTAAACCAATGTTACCTTCTTGAATTAAATCAAGAAATTGTAATCCACGGTTAGTATATTTTTTCGCAATAGAAATAACTAAACGTAAGTTGGCTTCAACCATTTCTTTTTTGGCACGACGGGCTTTTGCTTCACCAATCGACATGCGTCGGTTTATATCTTTAATACCATGTATATTAAGATGTGTTTCTTCTTCAATTTGATTTAATTTATAAATACAACGTTCAACATCTAACTCTATATCTGAAAGTTTTGTTGAATAAACATGACCCGCTGATTTTTCTGCATTAAACCAATCTTTTGACGTTTCGTTACCTGGAAATATTTTAATGAAGGTAGTTTTTGGCATACTCGCACCAACGACACAATGCTTCATAATTAACCGTTCTTGCACACGTAATCTATCCATCATACTACGCATATTCTTTACTAATTTATCAAATAATTTAGGAATTAAGCGAAATTCTTTGAATACTTCAGCAACAGCATCAATGGCGTCTTGTGCATCTTTGTGACCCCGCCCATATTTTTCAATTGCGATATTTGATGCTTCATACGCTTCACGCAATGCCGTAAACTTCTCACGCGCTAACTCAGGACATGGTCCCGTATCTTCTTCTTCTTCATCTTCTTCTTCATCAGAAGTATCTTCATCATTTAAATCATCTTTAGATAATTCACTTCCCACATGAGTAGCTGCTGCTGCGACATCTTCATCTTCAGCATCAGGGTCTAAGAAACCTGTAATAATGTCAGTAAGACGTATTTCTTCAGCTTCAAAGTTGTCCCACATTTCTAATAAATAATTTATTGCAGGTGGGTATTCTGAAACACTTCGTTGAACTTCTTTAATGCCTTCTTCAATTCGCTTAGCAATGACGATTTCGCCTTTGCGCGTAAGTAGCTCCACTGTACCCATTTCACGCATGTACATTCGTACAGGATCAGTTGTTCTACCAATTTCGCTCTCAACAGTAGCAAGTGCTTGTGCGGCAGCTTCTGCAGCATCTTCATCGGTATTACCTTCACTCATCATCAAGGTGTCTTGATCTGGTGCATTTTCAAATACTTGAATGCCCATATCGTTGATCATACTAACAATATCTTCAACTTGATCAGAATCGATAATGTCTTGCGGGAGATGATCGTTAACTTGCGCAAACGTTAAATAACCTTGCTCTTTACCTTTGGTTATTAAGTCTTTAAGTCTAGATTGAGGGGCTGATTCCATTGAAGCGTGTCCACCTGTATTATATTATAAATATGGGATGTAAATTGTGCGTTTAAAACATTAGTACGAGCTAATAAATCACGCAATAAAGCTAGAAATTATAGCGAATTTTTCACGCAGTTACCAGTAAATATCTTGTCTTATCGTATGTAAAAAGTATCAAAAATTTTATCAAATTTATCGTATATAGCCTACTTTAACAGTTATTTAGTATAGCCAATACTAAAGGTTAAGCATTGAGAATTTGTTGTAATTCTTGTTTTTCTTGGCTTGTCATCTGCCCTGCTCGGGCTTTTTGTAATAAAACTTCTGCTCGTTGCTCTACAAAGTTATTTAGTAACTTTTCAATACTGTCCAAAAACACATCGTTAGCTGCGTCTACTTCTACATGGTGTTGCCAACACATTAATTTAGCTAATTGAGCACCATGCTGTGAATCGCGAAAATACTCTAGTAATTGTGCTGATTTAATGTCTGGGTTTTGCTGGCAAACACCTAATACATCGATTAACAAAGGTATACCTGGTACCGTTAGTGGCTCTAATACCCGAGGGTCTGATAAGCTAATTGCTATATGGGGATGTTCCAGCAATAAAGCAAGCGCTAAACGAACAGGTGTTACTTTTTTTGTGGATTTATTTTTAAATTTAGTCTCTATCGACTGAGTATTTTTGGTTAGCTTTACTAAGAATTGCTCACTACCTGTACCAAAATTATTAGCAATTTCATTACGCATCGCATCTTTTAGAACACTTTCAGGAAGCTTACTCAGATAAGGTTGAAATGATTCAACTAATGCGGCTCTTCCTTCAAGTGAGCCCATATCTACTTGTTGCATGAGGTGTTCAAATAAAAATTTTGACAACGGCATAGCATTATCAAGAATCGCTTCAAAAGCTTGTTGTCCTTGAGTTCTAATCAAGGAATCAGGGTCTTCACCATCAGGCACAAAAACAAATTTCAGTGAAAAGCCATCACGAATTAACGGTAAAGCATTTTCCATTGCCCGCCAGGCTGCATCTCTTCCTGCACGATCGCCATCGTAACAGCAAATAACATTGGGTACAGTACGAAATAACGTTTGTAATTGTTCAAATGTTGTTGCGGTACCTAATGAGGCAACCGCATATTCAACCCCATGCTGAGCTAGAGCAACGACATCCATGTAACCTTCAACTACCACTAAACGTTTTAATTTTTTGTTAGCTTGCTTAGCTTCATGCAAGCCATAAAGCTCTTGACCTTTGTGGTAAACACGTGTTTCTGGTGAGTTTAAATATTTTGGTTTTTCATCACCAAGTACTCGCCCACCAAAACCAATAACTCGACCGCGCTTGTCGCTTATAGGGAACATTATCCGTCCCCTAAAGCGATCATAAGGACGTTTTTTTTCGCCTGCGATAGCCATTCCTAAGTCAATCAATTGCTGATTAGCTTGGCCATTTCGTGAAAACGTATTCATCACCCCGTCCCAAGCATCACTGATATAACCAATACCAAAGCGCTTAACCACTTCACCACTAAGGCCTCGTCCCTTTAAATAACTAATCGCCTTGTCTTTATCATTTGCTACTTTTAACTGCTGTTGAAAAAAACGACTAATCTGTGACATTAACTCATAGTCATCTTGTTTTTGTTGGTGGATTTTTTGTTGACGACGCTGTTCAGCTGGGCTGGCATTAGATTCTTCTCTAACAACATCAACACCGCAATGAGAAGCAAGCTCTTCAACGGCATCAACAAAATCAAGTCGATCATATTCCATCAAAAAAGAAATAGCATTACCGTGCTCACCACAACCAAAGCAATGATAAAATTGTTTTTCTTGACTAACGGTGAAAGAAGGTGATTTTTCATTGTGAAATGGGCAACAAGCTTGATAATTTTTACCCGCTTTTTTTAGAGGTACTCGACTATCTATAAGGTCGACAATATCAGCCCTATTTAATAAATCATCAATAAATTGTCGAGAAATTCGTCCAGCCATAATATTTAAGGGTCGTTTTTAAAAATAGGTATCACTATTATATTCTACACAATACGCATAAAAAAAGTTGTTGAATTTTAATATTTCAGTACAAATTAACCTATAAAAAAACCGTAATAACTTGAGTCATTACGGTTTTTATTTAGATTATGAACCTGACTATAAAAATCTAGTCATAATGTTTTAAGGCTTTCTCTAACTAGACCACTTACCGAGCCCATATCAGCTTTACCTTGCATTAGCGGTTTTAGTAGCGCCATTACTTTGCCCATATCAGCCATCGAAACAGCTGAAGAGTCAATAATAGCCTTACTCACTAATTCATTTATTTCGTTTGAGCTCAAAGGTTGTGGCATAAAAAATTCTAGCGCAATAACTTCTAAGGCTTCATTTTCAGCCAGTTCTTCACGGCCACCTTCACTAAACATTTTAATCGACTCTTTACGCTGTTTAATCATCTTAGTTAAAACAGCAAGTACATTTGTATCTGTAGGTTCAGTACCGTGATCAATTTCGGCTTGTTTTACTGCAGAAATAGCCATACGAATAACGCCAAGACGTAACTTTTCTTTGGCTCGCATAGCAGTTTTCATTTCATCTTTGAGTTGTATTAGAAGTGACATATCGTCTCCATAATAGGCAATCTCTTAGAGCAGTTATACTAAGACAATGCTTAGTACATGCGAACGCGACGAGCGTTCTCACGAGAAACTTTTTTAGCTGCACGTTTTACAGCAGCAGCTTTCTTACGTTTACGTTCCCAAGTTGGCTTTTCATAGCATTCGCGGCGACGAACTTCTGAAAGGATCCCTGCTTTTTCACATGAACGTTTAAAACGACGTAATGCTACGTCAAAGGGTTCGTTTTCTCTTACTTTAATTACTGGCATGTACTTTATTACCTTAATATATCTATATAAATTGGTGATTGATTCCAGTAAAAACACACATTATTGGTATTTGTACCTCATCTACACCCGCTCTATTAAAAATGGGTGACGTATTCTACTGTTAAGCAGTAACCAATGTAAAGAGTAATTTAAACACCATGATTAACAATTCTATTAAATACACTGGTGTCTGCTTTATAAACACAGTAAAATTACCTCGCCAAATTCTTACTGCATTTAAATCTTCAGTCTCTTTGGTTAATGTCCTTATTATTGAGAATGAAATTATGCGTATTTTAGGTATTGAAACGTCTTGTGATGAAACAGGTATTGCTATTTATGACGATGGTCTCGGTGATCGCTCTGCAGGTATTCTTGCGCATCGTTTATACAGCCAAATTGCTGTTCATGCCGATTACGGTGGTGTTGTGCCTGAACTAGCGTCACGAGATCATGTACGCAAAACTATTCCACTCATTAAACAAGTATTGGCTGATGCTCAACTTACACCTAACGATTTAGATGGTGTTGCTTATACTGCAGGTCCTGGTCTAGTTGGTGCTTTACTCGTTGGTTGTGCCATCGGTAGAAGTTTAGCGTATGGCTGGAACTTACCTGCTGTTCCTGTTCATCATATGGAAGGTCACTTACTTGCGCCAATGCTTGAAGATGAAGTACCAGAGTTTCCCTTTGTTGCATTACTCGTTTCTGGTGGACACACCATGCTGGTTCGTGTAGACGCTATTGGTGAGTATAAACTACTCGGTGAGTCAGTTGATGATGCTGCGGGTGAAGCATTTGATAAAACGGCAAAATTGTTAGGTTTAGATTATCCAGGTGGTCCTGCCCTATCAAAAATGGCAGAACATGGAGAGGCTGGACGCTTTAAGTTACCTCGACCAATGACAGATAGACCTGGTTTAGATTTTAGTTTTAGTGGTTTAAAAACTGCAGCAGGTACCTTAGTGCGTAAACAATGTATCAACATTGAGGTACCACTTTCAGAGACTCAACTAGCGCAAACTCATGCAGATATTGCCTACGCTTTTCAACAAGCTGTCGTTGATACACTCGCAATAAAATGTAAACGTGCATTAAAGCAAGAGAACCTCAAACGCCTTGTCATTGCAGGAGGAGTTAGTGCTAACACTTCACTTCGAGAAAAACTCGCCATCACTACCAAAAACCTTGGCGGTAGTGTTTTTTATCCTCGACCTGAGTTTTGTACAGATAACGGTGCAATGATTGCTTATGCTGGACTACAGCGACTCAAAGCGGGTACACATGCTGATTTGACCTTTAAAGCAAGCCCTAGATGGCCGCTAGATTCACTACCTTCGGTACATAAATAATGAAATTAGTCTAAATTTTTATTTGTTATTTTACTCTCTTGACCCTTAAGTAAACGCTTAATATTAGCCTTATGGCGAAATAATATCAGTACACTCAACATAATGGTTGGATAAACATATAAAGGCTTTAGTAAATACACAAATAATGGTGCTATCAGCACAGTAACAATTGCTGCTAAACTCGAATACTTAGTTAACTTAACAACACACAACCAAGTTGAAATAAGTAAGGCCCCTAAAGTAAAACCTATGGGTAATAATGTACCGAATGCAGTAGCTACGGCTTTACCACCCTTAAAATTAAAAAATATTGGGTACATATGGCCTAGGCAAGCAGCAACGCCAATAAAGCCTAAATAAAGCGCGTCTATTTTTAAAAAATAAGCGCTCCATACCGGAATCGTACCTTTGAGAATATCTAAAAATAAGACTGAAATTGCCGTCAATTTATTACTAATACGTAATACGTTGGTTGCCCCAGGATTTTTTGAACCTGTTGTTCTTGGATCCGGTAAACCTAAAAATCGGCATATCAAAATGGCACTAGAAATAGATCCAATTAAATAGGCGGCAATAATCATGGAGAGGGTAAGTAATAACATTTATATGATTAAATTCATTGTTAACATAAATACAAGATATCTATTGTATGATTATCTGTGCTAGTTTTTTTAGTACTTCACAGGTAAAATCTTGCTTATTTTGTAACAATTGCCCAACGACTGCAATAGTTCTCTTATAACAAAACAGGTAGATCATGGACAAGGTACATATTAAAGGCTTAACGATTCAAACCACTATTGGTTTTTTTGCATGGGAAAAAGAAATCAAACAAACCTTAGTAATTGATCTTGCCATGGGTTGGAATACTGCCATAGCAGCTGAAAACGATGAACTGGACAAAACCCTAGATTATGCTGATATTTCTGTGGCGATAGAGCGTTTTGCTAATAATAACCCTGTTGATTTAATTGAAACACTGGCTGAACGTTTAGCCCAATATTTAATGACAGAATACCACATACCTTGGTTAACATTATTTATTGGTAAACCCGGTGCTGTCCATAATGTACAAACTGTAGGTGTTGAAATAGAGCGAGGTAAATACCCTAACGAGATAGTAAATTAATGGCACAAATATATATTTCACTGGGTAGTAATATTAACCGTGAATACCACGTAAAACAGGGATTAATTTCATTAGCAACGGAATTTGATGTTCCCTTTACAACGCTTCAACTTTCTTCATTATTTGAATGTGAAGCAGTAGGTTTTAAGGGCGCTGTCTTTTATAACATGGTTATTGGTATCGAGTGTCAGCATAGCGTCGAACAAGTCGCTACTATACTTAGAAAGATTGAGTTTAACCATGGTAGAGATCATAACGCTACTAAATTTAGTCCGCGCACATTAGACCTTGATTTACTGTTATATGACAATTTAATCACTAACCAACCAGCGCAATTACCGCGTGATGAAATCACAAAAAATGCGTTTGTATTATGGCCATTAAGTCAATTAGCACCAAATTTATCTCACCCTATTTTGCATACAAATTACCAAAATCTATGGCTACATTATAATAAAAATAGCCAGAAAATTCATATTGTTGAAAATTGTTGGTAAGTCATTACTAATAATTATTAACCATATGAATAATAAATAATACCAACCATAGCCAAAAGGATAGTTACCCTCTATGAGTACTCTCGAAATACTTATCTTAGCCCTGTTACAAGGTCTTACAGAATTCTTACCTATTTCTAGCTCAGCACATTTAATTTTACCGTCGCAAATTTTAGGCTGGCATGACCAAGGTATAGGCTTTGATGTATCGGTGCATGTTGGTACTTTATTAGCTGTAATGCTTTATTTTCGTAAAGAAATTGGGGTTATGGCAGTTGCTTGGTTTGGCACAATGGGTTTAGGACCAGAAAAAAAACAATCGAGCTTCGATGGTACTTTGGCCTGGTGGATATTACTTGCCACCATACCTGCAGGTCTATTTGGTCTTTTTGGTAAAGATTTTATTGAAGAGCACTTACGTTCAGCATTAGTTATCGCCTTAACCACAATATTATTTGGTTTTTTACTAGGTTTTGCAGACAGTAAGGCCAGTCATCGTAAAAACTATAAACCTTTACAAAAACTAGGGATCAAAGGTGCTATGTTAATTGGCTTAGCGCAAGCGATAGCCTTAATTCCCGGTACATCTCGATCGGGTATAACTATGACCATTGGCTTATTTCTTGGTTTAAGTAGAGAAAATTCCGCACGTTTTTCATTTTTACTATCAATTCCTGCAATCGCCATGGCGGGTAGCTATCTAACCATGAAGTTAATGTTAGGAACCGATCAGGTTGATTGGTTTGCTATGGCTTTAGGTAGTTTAATTGCCTTTATTAGTGCTTATGCTTGTATTCACTATTTTCTAATTTTATTAAAAAAAGTCGGCATGATGCCGTTTGTTATTTACCGACTTATATTAGGTTTTGGGCTTTTATGGTTTATCCTAGTCTAATTTTTGGTATAACAAATAGTCGTTTATCAAACACCGACACACGACAAAACATATATGTATAAGTAACTGCCTTGCTGGCTTTATAACAACACATTTTTGAGAGAAATATGATTGCAATTACTCTAGATAACTTTCAACACGACTTAGTAGATGAGTCAAAAAATAAATTAGTACTGGTCAGTTTTTGGGCTCAGCAAGTACCTGAAAGTATTGATTTAAGAGATAAGTTAGCTACAAAACTAGTAGGGTTTAATGATTATATTAGCTTAGTCACTATAGACTGCGAGAGTCAGGGGCAAATTGCTCAACAATTTGGCATACAAGGTTTACCAACCGCTATATTACTTAGAGACGCGCAACCAGTAGACGGTATTTCAGGTCCTCAAGACGACACAAGTATTACTACCTTTTTAGAGAAGCATTTACCCAAAGCTGAGGATTTGTTGTTTTCGCAAGCAATATCAGCATTAGCTAATAACGAAGTTTCAACAGCATTTAAAGCAATCAGTGAAGCATATCAAATAGATAGTGAACGCGCTGATATTAAACTAACGCTTAGCGATGTTTATTTACAAATGGGCAAAACAAGGGAAGCAAAAGCGTTATTAGCCAGCATACTAATGGTTGATCAAGACAGCCAATATGAGGCACTCATGTCAAAACTTGAGCTTGCCGAAGAAGCTAAAAACTCGCCAGAGATACAAGCATTAGAAGCACAATTAAAAGTAAGCCCTGACGATATCAATATAAGTCAACAACTAGCCACACAATATAGTCAAGTGAATCGCCAACAAGAAGCTTTAACTATTTTATTTAGATTGGTACAAGCGGGCGACGAAGCAACAAAAGCAAAAAGTAAAACCTTATTTCTTGATGTGCTTAAAGCCCTACCAGAAGGCGATCCTCTAGCAACAAAGTTTAGACGCCAGCTCTATACTTTGATGTATTAAAGATAGTTAAGAAGCGACTGAAGCTAATCAGTCGCTTTAAATCATTATGTTAACCAGGGATGTCATCAATATAATTTATGCACTATAAATTAACTTTTGCTAAGTTCTAAATACATCGCTGTCATATCCCTAAAGATAGCTTTACGTAAGTCAATGTTAAACTAGCATAAGAAAGAATAAACAAGCTTGTTAATACAAATGCCTTGATTAAGGTAAGTGCTCACTAGCTAAATAATCATGAGATTGCATCTCTTGTAAACGGCTTAAACAACGCTTAAATTCAAACGCTAAACGACCACCACTATATAACGACTCTAACGCCATCTCAGCTGACATAATCAATTTAACATTACGTTCATAAAACTCGTCAACCAAAGCAATAAAACGGCGAGTAGTATCATCTGTATCAGGACCCATTTGTTTAACATTAGCCATAAGTACCGTGTGATAGAGTTGGCTAATTTCCATGTAATCTCCTTGACTTCTAGCGCTTTCACACAGTACTGAAAAATCAAAATAAACGACGCCTTCACTGACTAAAATAGTAGGTAAAGGACGGTTATGAATCTCAATACTCTGCCCTGCTTTACCTTCGTCGTTAGCCAGTTGCTTAAAGTAATGCCTAAGATTTTGATCGGCTTTTTGATCAAGGGGATAATGAAATATCTCGGCTTGTTTTAAAGTGCGCAACCGATAATCAACACCACTATCAACATTAACAATAATAGTATGTGCATTAATCAATCTAATAGCTGGTAAAAAACGTTCTCGTTGTAAGCCATTTCGGTAGAGTTCATCGGGAATAATATTTGACGTAGCCACTAAGGTAACATTGTGCGCGAAGAGTTCTTCAAACAAGGTACCTAAAATCATTGCGTCAGTAATATCGGATACAAAAAACTCATCAAAACAAATAATTTGAGTTTCTTCAGCAAATTTTTTAGCTATAATTTTTAAAGGATCAGACTTACCTGTCAGGCTTTTTAACTCTTGATGAACGCGGTGCATAAAACGATGAAAATGAACACGAGTTTTGTTAGTAAAGGGTAAACTGTCAAAAAAAGTATCTACGAGGTAAGTTTTACCACGCCCAACTCCACCCCAAAAATACAGACCCTTAATAGGGTGTAGAGTCTGTTTTTTATAAATTTTTTTCCAACGATTAAGGACTTTTTTAAAACCTGATACCGCTAATGGTTTCTGTTGTAAATCTTCGTATAATCGCTGTAAATGTATTACAGCATTTTCTTGAGCAGCATCAAAAAGAAAATCATCTCGACTCAAATCTTGTTTATACTTATCAATAGGGGAAAGTTTAATCATTGAAAACCTATAGTTATTGTAATCATTATTATTAGATACGCAAACACTTGAAAAATAGTTTTTCGCCTAGATATGTTAACTAAACGATTGGTTTAGATGTTAGTATAATCTATAAACATACCCCGTGAATAGAGACTAGTAGCTAAAGAAACAGTGGTAAAGTTGCGCTAACGGTTTAAGAAAAGTTGTTAAGGTTAATTAAACTATTTTTCAGTGTGTGTTTTAATAACAGTCGCTCCGTAATTTTTTATTTTCTTGATATAGTAAGGTACTCCCTATGAATGTAGTTATAGCCCTAGTTTTTTTTGTTATCGGCACCATTGCTGGATATTTCGCAACAAGACTTATATCCAGTACTAGCCAAAATCAACGTAAACTAGTCGATCAAGCACATAAAAGTGAAGCAGCATTAGACCAATACAAACTTGATGTTGCAGAACATTTAGCTAATTCGGCTAACTTACTTGATCAGATGAATAACACTTGTCAAACAGCAATGAAACAAATGCAAGAAAGTACCGAGTTACTGCAGCAAGCCACGTCGGCCGAAGTAGAAGGCATGCCATTTTTTTCAGTTGAAACACAACAACAACTAGCTCAAACTGCAGCGCTTCGTCATCAAAAAAGAACAACTCAAACTGATGAAAATATTACCGAGCCCCCCCTAGATTATTCAGATAACCCCAGTGGTTTATTTGCAGATCAGAAACAAAAAGTTACAACTGTTGACTAGTTCGTTGGCTAATATACTGAACTAAACATTTTAGGTTCGGTCTATTTTAGCGTATTTTAAAAAATCACCTTTTTGTTGCTTTATGTTACTTATAAACTTTTGTATGAGTACAAAACTTTAGTGTCGGAGAAATTATACCCATGAAAAAATCATCTAACCTGTCATTATTTATCAGCGCAGCTCTGCTTTCATCATCGTTCGTACTTACCAGTGCACCTGTATTAGCTAATTGGCCGAGTCAAGTTGATGGTCAAGTTATGCCAAGTTTAGCCCCTATGCTTGAGCATGTAACACCTGCCGTAGTCAGTATTTCGGTAGTTGGTACACAAAAAGTTGCTCAACAAAATGTCCCTGACGCCTTTAAATTCTTTTTTGGTAACCAAGGTAGAAATCCTAACCAGAGCCAACAAAGGCCATTTAGAGGTTTAGGCTCTGGCGTAATCATTGATAGCGACGAAGGCTATATAGTTACTAACAATCATGTTATTGAAAATGCCGATAAAATAATGATCACCCTAAAAGATGGACGTCAACTCGAAGCAAAAAAATTGGGGAGTGATGCAAAAAGTGATATTGCCCTTTTGCAAATAGAGTCTAATAATTTACATGAAATTAAATTAGCAGATTCAGACAAGCTCAGAGTGGGAGACTTCAGCATTGCTATTGGTAGCCCTTTTGGTCTAGGACAAACTGTGACTTCTGGTATTGTTAGTGCGTTAGGTCGAAATAACTTAAATATAGAACAATACGAAGATTTTATTCAAACCGATGCGGCAATTAATAGCGGGAATTCTGGTGGTGCCTTAGTTAATTTACGTGGTGAACTCATCGGTATTAATACTGCTATTATAGGTCCGGGTGGTGGTAACGTCGGTATTGGTTTTGCTATACCTAGTAATATGATGGATAACTTGGTTAAACAAATCATTGAATTTGGTGAGGTATCTAGAGGTATATTAGGGGTACTTGGTCGAACGGTTACTTCTGAACTAGCCAAAGCAATGGAACTTGATATCAGTCAAGGTGGTTTTATTGAACAAGTTGTACCGGACTCTGCCGCCGATGATGCTGGTATTAAACCGGGTGACGTTGTTGTTGCAATGAACGGAAAACCGATTAAGAGTTTCCTTGAACTTCGCGCTAAAATTGGCTCTATTGGTGTGAACAAAAAAGTAAAATTAACCGTGATCCGAGATGGCGATAAAGAATATTTTACTGTTAAATTAAAGAAAGATGAAAGCAATGATATCGCTTCAGAAGATATTCACCGTATGCTCGGTGGCGCTGAATTAAAAAATGATAGTAAGCAACAAGCCATTATCATTGAAGAAGTTGTTCAAGGTTCGCCAGCGCAGCTTGCTGGGTTTGAAACAGGTGATAAAATTACTGGTGTTAACCGTACTCGAATCAAAACTATTTCACAACTACGTAAATTCCTAAAAGATAAAACTGGGGTAATAGCGTTAAATATTGTAAGAGATAACCACTCGCAATATATTATGATCCGTTAATTCAAAAAAAGATCGTAAGTACACAGCAACAGAATAACTGACTGTTACAAACTAATAGCACTGAGCGTTGTAATCATTTACTCGCTCAATGTTATCAGTTTTTTGTGTGTTACACTAAAATCACTCAGCGATTATAAGTAAGGTTAGTTTTGAATATTTTATCTGCATTAAAGTACCTCATTACCGCAATAAGTTATGGTGTGCTGTTTGCTGTAGTACTCTTACTTGTGATACCTGGATTAATTCCTGGCTTAAATAACTCAAGTTTAATCAATAATATTGTCGAGGAGACTCAAACCAAACAGGCACCTCTTTCTTATGCAAAGGCGGTTAGCATTGCTAGTCCTGCGGTAGTAAATATCTACTCAGAACAAATTGAAGTAAATCCTCAATACGGTAGAAAGCCTCGAAAGAGCGCTCGCTTAGGCTCTGGTGTTATCATGGATGCTAGCGGTTATATTTTAACTAACTTACACGTAATTCGCCAAGCTGACATTATCAAAGTATTGCTACAAAGCGGGGAGTTATATTCAGCAGATTTAATTGGCTTTGATCAGCATACTGATTTAGCCGTATTAAAAGTTGAGGCCAGTAACCTACCGGTTATCCCACAAAAGCCTCAACAAACATCACTGGTTGGTGATATTGTTCTAGCCATAGGTAATCCTCTTAACCTTGGTCAAACGGTAACTCAAGGTATTATTAGTGCTACAGGTCGAAATGGTTTAAGTACCACAAGCTACCTACAGTTTTTACAAATGGATGCCGCCATAAATGAAGGTAATTCTGGCGGGGCGTTAATTAATAGTAATGGTACGTTAGTGGGTATTAACTCAAGAAAATTCACGCAATCGAATCCAGTGTTAACAATACAGGGCATTTTCTTTGCAGTACCTTACCAGCTTGCTTACAAAGTTATGCAACAAATTATTGAAAATGGCAAAGTTGTCAGAGGTTGGTTGGGTATTAGCACTAATAGCTATGATAATAATTTAAAAGGCTTTATCCTTGAAGAAGTTGCCGTTGGTACTCCAGCACACACAGCTGGTTTAAAAGCTGGAGATATTGTTTATCAAATGGGTGATAAGTTAATTACTAGTGTTAATCACGCCTTAGATATCATTGCTGAAACACCACCAAATACGGTATTAACCTTTAAAATTTATCGACAAGGTAATACCATCAAAAAACAAGTTAAAATATTAGAGTTAGAAAGTTAGAGATAAAATATTAAGTTACTCTCAACTGTTATTAATATTAAAAGGAGTTAATCAAGCGAGTAATTAGTACTTCGATTGTTTTTATTTACGCAACGAAATTTCAATTACATTAGTGCCCGTTATGCAATATAAGTAAAAGAATAAAGTTCAGACACGACTCTATAAGCTGCGACTATTTAAAGCAATAAGGTTGAGCCATAGTTACTTTTTTAATGGATTTACATTAGCTATTTTACAGCTACCTTTAGTCAACTAAAGCTCAACTAAAACTCAACTAAAGCACTACGTAAGCCAACCCTAAAATTGCTACCTTATTTATCCTCTATAAGCCTTAAATTTCTTTAAGCGGTTAAACTGCTTTAAAATATAATCAACCGTTTATGTTGGTAACAGTAAAACCCTATTCACACGTTTAAAGAGAGTTAAATTGATTAAATAAAAAAGCCGTCTTCACAAAGGAGACGGCTTTTTTATTGTAGAGACCTACACAGACTCTCTAGCAAATATTAAGAGTCTAAGTCTAAGAGGTACTTAACTAAATTTTGGTAATCTTGTTGAATATTATTACGATCCAATTTAGTCGCGTCAATTTTATATTTACCATTGACAATAATCGTTGGAACACCAGTAAGTACACGTTTAGCACTCATAGCATCTTGATTTTTCTTCATTGATTTAGCTTGTGCGTTAACTGTAAAGCTTTTCATTAATTTATCAAATTTATCACCATCTGCACCATTTAATACAAACAGGTTTCGTAAATCTTTTTCTGAGGTAATAACCGCGCCTTGTACATGTATATAATTGAATATGGCACCAATTAACTTGTCGGTATTATCAAACTGATCTGCTGCGGCAACCGCCTTAGTGATCATTTGTTGAACTTTTGGGCTAGCAGCCCGCAAAAAATCAACATGATTTCGTTCAAACGTAGCATCTGCAGGTAAATTCTTTTTTAGGCCGTGCATAATAGGCTCAAATTTAAAACAATGGCCACAGTATACCGAGAAGTATTCTCTTACTTCTTTTTTCTTAGTAACGGTCTCATTTACTTTAGTGTAGTGGTTCCCCTCAGTGTATTGAGCTGCTGATGCAGCTACTGACAAGGCTAACATGGGTAATAAAAAAAGAGACTTTAATAATTTGTTCATAGATATTTCCTAAAGTAATTGCTTAATAACATCAATTTTTTGATGTCTGTAACGCTAAAAGTTATTTAAACTCAGTGGTGGTTGTTGTAAAGCTGACATTTGCTCTTTTAGCATCAATATCTGTTGCTCCCAATACTTTTCCGTATTAAACCACGGAAAGCTTTGCGGAAAAGCAGGATCTTGCCAGCGTTTGCATAACCAAGCCATATAATTAACAAGTCGCATTGTTCTTAGTGATTCTATCAAAATAAGTTGTTCAGTTTCAAATGTAAAGAACTCGCCATAGCCCATTAATAATGTATCAAGCTGTAACAATTGCTGCTGCCTGTCGCCAGATAGCATCATCCATAAGTCTTGAATGGCTGGGCCAGTGCGGCAATCATCTAAATCAACAAAATGAGGACCTTCGTCACGCCAAAGAATGTTACCCGCATGACAATCACCATGTAAGCGAATTTGTGTCATGGTCTTAGCAGGTAAATATTGCTCAGCCGCCACGGCAATAACTTGATCTAAAATGGTCGTAAAAGCCGTTAATAAACCCCGAGGTACATAGTTAGACTGTAAAATTATTTCTCGTGCCTGCAACAACAGTTCATCGGTATTAAAACTTGGCCGGTGCTGAAAGTGAGCTTGAGATGACACAGCATGAATACGACCAATAAAACGTCCCATCCATTCTAATTGGTCAAGGTTATCGACTTCAAAAATTCGGCCACCACGACACGGAAACACGGTAAAAAAATAACCTTGATATTCAAACAAACTTTTGCCGTTAACTTGTAAGGGCGCAACAATCGGTAACTCTTGTTCAGCTAGCTCAAATGAAAACTGATGTTCCTCATAAATCTTATCGAGTTTCCAGCGTTGCGGCCGATAGAACTTGGTCACATATTTAACTAACTTATCATCATGAAATTGATAAACACGGTTTTCATAACTATTAAGTGCTAAAAGACCACTATCAACAGTAAAACCAGCGCTTTCAAGACCATCAATAATAAGGTCTGGCGTTAACGCACTAAAATCAAAAGAAGCCATTAACGTTTATTAAAAAATCGGCTTTCTTGCTCGATTTTAACCTCAGTGTCAGAGCCTAGTTGCTCAACCGTAAAAATAATATCTGTCATGTATTGTTCCAATTCATAAGGGTCTACAGAAATACTCATGGGTAAAGTATACACTGTTGCCGCCTTAACCGTGACTTGTTGTTTGCCATGCCATTGGGTGTTGTTAATGCCTTTTACTGATAATTTATAGGTGTTATCGGTTTGCGACATATTAAGAATTTTAAGGGTATAAACATTTTCAATATCACCATTAAAGTTTTCCTTGGCTAACTCTGTTCTATCACGGCTAATATCTAACGATAAAGGGACTCTATTAACAATCTCAAGGATCAACATCGTACTCATTATCACCAATAATAAGGCGTAGCCGATAAGTTTAGAGCGAACTTTATTTACTGTTTTACCTTGTAATTCATGTTCGGTGGTATAGCGAATGAGCCCTTGTGGGTATCGCATTTTATCCATCACATCATTACACGCATCAGCACAAGCGCCACAATTAATACACTCATACTGCAAACCATTACGAATATCTATACCTGTTGGGCACACATCAACACATAAATTACAATCTATACAGTCTCCTAACCCTAAGACTTTGGGATCTTGCTTGCGCCCTCGCGCACCACGGCTCTCACCGCGTATATTGTCATACGTGACCGTAACGGTATCTTTATCGAACATCGCTGATTGAAAACGTGCATAAGGACACATATGTAAGCACATCGTTTCTCGCATCCAACCTGCATTGCCGTAGGTAGCGAAGGTAAAAAAAGCTAAAATAGCGGCCATTGTCATACTTGTATCAAGTGTTAACACATTAACGACTAAGTCTTGCATGGGTGAAAAATAACCGGCAAAAGTAATGGCGGTTAACAATGAAAAAATCAGCCAAGCACCATGCTTACTTGATTTACGTATGATCTTATTAGCGTTGATCGGTTGTTGATCTAATTTACGTCGCTGATTAGCAGTACCCTCTATTTTTTCCTCAAACCAAATAAAAATAAATGTCCATACGGTTTGTGGACACATGTAACCACACCAAACACGACCAACAAAGGTGGTAACAAAAAAGAGTAGAAATGCCGCTAAAATAAAGAACCATGCTAATAAGGTTAAATCTTGCGGCCATAAGGTTAAACTCCACAGCGTAAAACGTTGTTCACTAATATTAAACAATACCGCTTGCTGACCGTTAAATTGCAGCCAAGGCACAATCAAGAAAAAAGCGAAATAAACTAAGTTCATACGCTGACGTAAGCGCTGAAAAAAGCCAGACACTTTTCTCACATAAATTTGATCACCTGGCTTATAACGCTCCTTACCAGTATTTTTACTACCATGAATTTTGATATTTTTAATAGGGATATGCTGCTGAACTCTCGCCTTATCAGGCTGAGTACTTGAGGATGATTGGTCGTTTGCTCTCACGATAAATCCTTAATAAACAGTAAATAATTAATAATAGACAATTAGCTAATAACACAGGAAGACTAATTTTATTAAGAAAAAAGGACAATAGCTAACAATATATTGTCTAATAATAGATAATTAATATAAAATCATATTACGTTTTTATTATATGTCATATTATGAAGCATTTATTATTTTTAATCGTTGTTGCATCGGTATATTTGCATTTTTATCCGAATGAAAAAGTCACAACTTTTTTTAATGAACAAAAGCAGCTATTACTTGGCCAGTTTGATGAGCTAACAGACACTAAATTACAACTTAAAGCTGATAAGATTTATGATGATTTAGCCGGTGAACTTGGTAGTTTTTCAGACAAAGAAGTTGAACGTTTACAAAAAATATCTACTTCCCGTGTCAATGTAAAAGAGTTTTATTTTACTATTTGTCAAACCAATAAACGCGATATTGTTTTTCATATTAACAATGAGAAAAAAGTGTGTAAAACCATCAGTCGTTATTCAAGTATGCTTTAGTGCTCTTCTCTGGTTTGATTAGGCTTTATTCGCTGCAATAGTTTAGAAAATTGGCGGCTAGCTTTCTGTTGCTGCGCATGTTGGCCTGAGCGAATATGCCACACACCGTTAACCATTACATCATGTACTGGATTTTGCTGACTAGCAAAAATCATACTGTCGAGTAAGTATTCAGGTGCGTTAGCAAACAACTTGGTTTGCTCGCTATTAAGAACCAATAAGTCAGCTTGTTTACCAATAGCTAAACAACCAGTATTGCTATTGGTACTTTGCGCGCCTCCCTGAGCTGCCTGTTGCCATAAGTTTTGCCCAACTGAGGCCTGTTGCTCAGTGGCTAAAATAGCTCGCTGTTGCTTAATAAGTCGCTGTGCATACTCAAGCCAACGTAACTCTTCAATAGGGTTTACCGAAATGTGGCTATCTGAGCCAATAGCAATTGTGCCCTGCTCTGTTAAAAATTCAGTGGTTGGAAAAATACCATCGCCTAAATTAGCTTCTGTCGTTGGACATATACCGGCAATGGCTTGAGCGGCAATCATACCGTGCCTTTCAGATTGAGTAATATGCGTAGCATGAATTAAACACCAGTGACGATCCAAAGTAACATTGTCAAGCAACCATTGTACTGGTCTTTTGCCGTAATATGCCAAACAATCATCTACTTCTTGTTGCTGCTCAGCAATATGAATATGAATTGGCGCCTGCCTATCAAGCTGGCGAACGTGCTTAACGGCACTTAGCAATGACGTTTTATCCACGGCACGTAAAGAATGCGGGGCAATACCAACATTAGTGTTATCAAAACTTGCGCTTAAAGCGAAGCAATCACTGACTAATTGATTAAACTGCTCGATTGAATTAATAAAACGCTTTTGCCCTTCTGTCGCAGTTTTCTCGCCAAAGCCGCTGTGTTGGTATAGCACTGGCAATAAAGTTAAACCAATACCTGATTCCTTTGCCGCTACAAAAATAGCATGAGCCATAGTCGCTAAGTTAGCTGTGTTGTTTTTATAGGTGAAGCCATCAATATCATGATGCAAGTAATGAAATTCGGCAACGCGGGTATAGCCCATTTTTAACATTTCAATATACAGTTGTTTGGCAATATTTTTCGCATCAATATCCGTTAACTGACCAAGAAATTGATACATGATTTTACGCCATGTCCAGAAACTATTTTGGCCTTCACTGCCTTGCTCACTAAAACCAGCAAACGCCCGTTGAAAAGCATGCGAGTGACAATTAACCATGCCAGGAATTACAGCGCCATTAGCAATTTCAGCATCATCAGCCTTGCCTGCCTCAATAGCCGTAATCAAACCCTGTTCAATGGTGATGGTTTGCATACTTGCCCAACCATCGCTTAATAAAACATTTTCTGCGTATAATTTCATCTTGCCTACTTTTACCTTACTCTTTCTCTGGACAGTATTACTATTTTTGAGCGTAATCAGCCAAACATCGCACAAAAGCTTTCAGTTTACTTTTAACTTGTGCTGCCTTTTTTTCATTGTAATGATCACTTGGCTCATCCATGTAGGTATGCTGAGATAACTCTAATTGCACCGCATGAATGTTTTCTTCTGGTTTACCAAAACCTCTGGTAATAAAACCACCTTTAAAGCGACCATTAGCAACGCTGGAGTAGGGTAATAAATCAAGCTGCATAATTTCAGCCATTAAATCATCACTGCAGCTGGCACCATTTGCACTACCAAAATTAAAGTCAGGTAACTGTCCTTCAAAAAAACGTGGTACTTGGGACAAAATAGAATGAGCATCTAATAACACCACCTTGCCAAATTTAGCTTTCATTTTAGCTAAAGTCTCTTGTAATGCTTGATGATAAGGATGCCAGTATAAGTCTGTTCTGCGTTGAATTTCCGCTTTATCAGGCTCTTGTCCTGCTTTATATAGTGGCGATAAATCAAACGCTGTGGTAGGACACAATTCAGTGCTATTAGCACCGGGGTATAAATTAACTCCGTCAGTGTTACGATTTAAATCAATAACATAGCGACTATATTTAGGTTTGATCACTGAAATACCTAAATCATGTGCAAAGTCATAAAGCTTATCCATATACCAATCGGTATCGGCAACCTGTTGGGCTTTTTCGGTCATGGTTTGCGCAATTTCATCAGGAATTAACTGACCATTATGCGGCATGCTAATTAACACCCCAATATCACCTGTTACTAACTGATAACTTTCATTCATGCCTTACCTCGCTGTATTGCACTATTTTGCATGCTGACTAGCCTTTACTTCTATTTAACCTAGCTTTTAATAGCTTGCCATTAGACTAGCCTAACTTATAAAAGCTTAGTCACTGAGCCTAGTAATCTAGCCTAGCTTATAAAAACTTAGCCACTGAGCCTAGTCATCTAACCTAGCCTCTTAACCTAGC
>Ga0115006_10000014_pt1 | contig 87567 bp, 89 predicted proteins | sample ArcOceMetagenome_3_FD_88943 | JGI IMG/M metagenome (GOLD analysis project Ga0115006, IMG submission 88943) | Marine eukaryotic phytoplankton communities from Arctic Ocean - Arctic Ocean- Svalbard ARC20M Metagenome | ecosystem: Environmental > Aquatic > Marine > Oceanic | place: Arctic Ocean...
AAAAAAAAAAAAAAAAAATAACAGAAACCAACATAGATATGCAAGCGGATCTGGCGTAATTATTTCAGAAAATGGATATATAGTAACTAATAATCACGTTATTAATGAAGCAAACAGAATAGAAGTTATACTAAATAATAATAAAAAATATATAGCGAAATTAATAGGAAAGGATACGAGTACTGATTTGGCATTATTAAAAATAGATGAAAAAAATCTGCCGTATTTAAAATTTGGAAATTCAAATGATTTAAAAATTGGAGAATGGATCTTGGCGGTAGGAAATCCATTTAAATTAAACTCAACAGTTACAACTGGAATTGTAAGTGCAAAGGCGAGAAATATTAGACTTATAAATGATAAAATGTCTATAGAGTCATTTATACAAACTGACGCAGCTGTTAATACCGGCAATAGTGGAGGGGCTTTGGTAAATCTTCAAGGCGAATTAGTTGGTATAAATACAGGAATAGCAACATCAACCGGAACATTTTCAGGATATTCTTTTGCAATACCATCCTCTCTTGTTCAAAAAGTAACAAAAGATTTAAAAAAACACGGAATAGTACAAAGAGTGATGTTGGGAATTGTTATTACTAATTTAAATGCAGATTTAGCGGAACGTAAGGAATTAAATATATTTAAAGGTGTTTATATTATGAATGTTAAAAAAAATGGAATTGGATATTTGGCAGGATTAAAAAAAGGAGATGTAATAATAGAAATTGATAAAACTAAAATCAACAACACTGCTCAATTACAAGAAAAAATTGCAACTTGTGAGCCAGGAGATAAGATTGCATTAAAATTTTATAGAAAAAAACAAATAAAAACAATAATAGCATCTTTTGAAAAAAAAATATATAAAAAAGAATCAAAAAAAATAAAAAATACCATTACTATAGAGGGCGGGATTTTTGAAAATATTGATAAATCAACGCAGGAAAAATTAAATATTACTAATGGCGCAAGAATAAAGAAAATAAATCCAGGAAAATGGAAAAAATCAAGAATACCTAAAGATTTTATTATTCTTGCTATAGATCACGAGGATATTGAAGATATTTTTCATTTAGAAAAAATATTAAAAAATAAAAAAGGAGGAATATTAATCGAAGGATTTAATAAAAAAAATAAAAGGTTTTATTATGGGATAAATTGGTAATAATTTTTATATACAAATTTAAAATACCTGGCTTGATCAAAGCCATGGATTTATATTGAATTAAAAATTTTATACCTGGTTTTTTATGCAAATTATTTATAAAAATTAGATTATTTTTATAAATAAAATTCAAACGTTATGCGAAAAAAATATCGGTTACTTTTTTAAAACAATAAAAAAATTATGCTTTTTTAATACAGTTTCTTTATTTAAAAAAAAATTTGGAAATAAAAATTAGTTTAATTTTTCAAGATGAAAAAATTTAATATTTTTAATAAATTAATCTAAAAAAAATTATTTATAAAAATAAAAAAAAAATTAAGCATTAACTCGAATTGTAAATATATATTGCTAAAAAAATTTAATTTAATTTTTATTTTTCAAAAATAGATTTCTCCTTATAAGGAAATATTATTAATAATTTTCATTAACATATAATTTTTGTTTATAAATTGCCTTTAATATCTCTTGTCTTCTTTTAACAGATTTTTTTTTATAATGCATTCTGTTTCTTAATTGCTTAAGCGTTCCTATTTTTTCAAATTTTTTTTTTAATTTTTTTAAAGATTTTTCAATAGATTCTGATTCTTTTACTTGTATTATAATCATAATAAACTGGCGATAAATTAACAAATTTTATTTTTTTATAAAAGCTAATAATTTTTTCTCAAATAAAAAAATTAAATTATTCATTATTTTATTAATATCATTAGAATTTTTAATATTCAGCATTAGACTTAGGGAATAAGACTTTTGTTTATCTTTTAATCCATCTCCCTGATAAATATCAAAAATGTTTATATATTTTATATATTTATTATTTTTTAACTTTATTATTTTATTAATATCGTTAAAAGTTACTGATTTATTAATTATTAAAGATAAATCTCTTTTTGTTAAAGAAGATTTTGATATCTTATTATAACTTATTTTATTTTTTATTTTGTTTAAAAAAAGCTCAAAATCAATTTCAGCAAAAAATACATTTTGTTTAATATGAAAATTATTTAAAATAACACTTGATACCTTCCCAATAGTTATAAATTTTTTATTTAATATATATAAACTGATAATTTTTTCATATAAAATATCTTTTAAATTAATAAATTCAAAATTATAAATTTTAAATTTATTAATTATTTTATAAATAATAAAATTTAAATCTTGAAATGTTATATTTTTATTTTTTTTAATCCAGTTTCCCGATACAGTATCTCCAGTAATCCAAATTCCTAATTTATTTTTTTCAATATAGTTACTTTTTTCTTTATAATATATTTTACCAAATTCAAAAAAATTTAAATTAAATTGCTTTCTATTAATATTATACGCTATAGCTTCTAGTCCAGAAAAAACTAAATTCTGCCTAAGGGTATTTACTAGTGTATTTAAGGGGTTTAGTATAAATATAGCCTTTTCTTTATTTTTTTTATTTAAAAAATTTAAATATTTTGATTTCGTCAATGAATTTGTATATATCTCGTAATATCCATTTGAAGATAATAAATTTGAAATTTTATAAACTATATTTTCAAAAGAAAAAGTATTGTATTCTGATAAATATTTAATATTTAAATTATTCAAATTTTTAATTTTATCATAACCATAAATTCTTATTATTTCTTCAATAATATCTATTTCTCTATTTATGTCTACTCTATAAATAGGAATGTTTACAATAAAATTATTTAAATTTTTTTCTAAAACTAAAATTTCTAATTTTTTTAATATAAAAACTATAGTTAAGTAAGAAATATTTTTACCAATAATATTATAAATATTTTTATAATAAATTTTTATATTGAAAAAAATAATTTTTTTTGGATAAAAATCAAAAATATCAGATTCTATAGAATTATTTACAATTTTTTTAATTAATAAAGATGCTCTTTTTAAAGCATAAATAGTCATATTGGGATCAGAGCCTCTTTCATGAATAAATGATGAGCTTGTATTAAGGGCGTGATATTTTTTAACTTTTGATATATTCTTAGAATTAAAAAATGAGCTTTCTAGAAATATATTTTTAGTATTACTATTAATAATAAAATTTTCTCCATTAATAATTCCGGCAATCGCCATTGGTTCTTTTTCATTGCATACCATCAACTCATCGCCATTTAAGATTATCTTTTTATTGTTCAATAATAGAAATTTAGTATTTTTTTTTACTTTTTTAACAATAATTTTTTTTTTTTAAATTTTATCATAATCAAAAACATGTAAAGGCTGACCTGTTTCATGAAGAACAAAATTAATAATATCGATAATATTATTTACTGCATTAACATTAATAGAGTATAATTTATTTATTAACCAGTTAGGAGATTTTTGAACAATGATATTTTTAATTAGTATTCCCGAATATCTAGGGCAATAATCTAAATCTATTATTTTTACTTTAATATCAAAAATAATTTTTTTATATCTCTTGAATTGATTAATAAATGGATAGTAAATAGGTCTTGATAAAATAATACTCAATTCCCTTGCTATTCCTATATGAAATAAAGAATCTGATCTATTGGGCGTTATGTCAAATTCAATAACAAAATCTTCTTTAGTATTAAAATATTTCCAAATAAAACTTCCTGGTATAAACTTTTTATTCTTAAAAAGAATTTTATTTTTAATACTATTAATACCTATTTCATATTTTGAACATATTAAGCCTTTGGATAAAAAATTATGAATTTTTATTTTCTTTATTTTTATTTTCTTTTTATTGTGAGTATTTAAAATAATTCCTATTGGGGCAATAATAATAGTATCATTAATGTTAATATTTAATAAATTATCGCAAAAAATAAAAACATTTTTCCTACCAGTATTAACTGTAATTTTTTTTAATTTATTAAAATTAAAAACAAAGCTAATTACTTTTCCAAATATTAAATGTAATATATTTTTCTTTACTAAATTTACTTTTTTTATAGAAACAACCTCAAGACCACTTTGTGTTAAAAATTTAGATATAACATTTAAATTTTCTTTAATTTCAATATATTCTTTAACCCAATTAAAAGATATTTTCATAAAAAAGTACTTTTTTATTTAAAAAAAATGATAAAAAAATATTTGTTAAATTAAAGTAAAAATTTCTAAATATATATAGAATTTTTAAAAATAAAAATTAGTAAATTTCAATTATTTCTTAATTTTATTATGTATTTTTATTATAATGTTTGATTTTAAGGCAAAAATCATTTTTAAAAATAAAAATGTATATAAAAATATTAATTATTTTTATAATATAATTTTTAATTTTAATTAGTCGTATTTTACTATATATTTATTGAATTTTTTTAATATTCCTATAGATCAATCAATTATACATAAAAGTAATTTAAAAGATTTTTTTTATTTAAATTATAAATTTAAATCAAAAAAAATTATACTTTGTATGTATGATTTGAGTTTTTTTAAATAAATTAAAATAATATTATTTTATTAAATTTAGCAACTTAAATAATTTAGATTTTTTGTTAGATGAGTTATTTTTATGTATAATATTTCTATTTGCAAGCTTATCTAGCATAGATGCTGCTTTTTTAAATAACAAAAGAGCTTCATCTTTTTTTTTTATCTTAACTAACTTTTTTATAAAAGCTCTACAAGTCTTCAATTGATGTTTATTTCTTAATTTTTTAGTATTACTTGATCTTATATATTTTAATGTTGATTTATGATTAGCCATTTTATATTATATAAATATTTTAATTTATTAATAAATATACAATTTTCAAATTTTAAAAACAAAATATTAATAAAAATAATTTTATTTTTTTATAAAAAAATAAAATTATTTAAAAAAAATAATTTTATTCTAAAATTTTTTTTTTTTTAAAATTTCATTAATTAATATACATTTTTTTAATTTTATAGAATTATACAAAATTTCATCAATTTTTTGATTACCATTTTTTTTAATATTTTTACTATATTTAAAATTAATTTTTTTATCTATTTTTTCACTATTTTTATTATAATTGAAATTAAATTTTTTATCTACTTCTTCAGTATTTTTATTACAATTGCCCCTTAGTTTTTTATTATTTTTTTTTAATTTTTGTATATAATTTTTATATAAAAAAAGAAATATAATTATTATATACAATATAAGATTAGTATCTATATTATTAAAAAAATACATAGTTAAATTGATTTATTTATAAAAATAAAAAAAAATATTTTTAATAAAATTTTTTTATATAAAAAAAATAAAATTATTTACCAATTTTAAAAAATCTAAATAAATAATCCAATATTTTAAACAACTTTATTATATATGGTTTTTTAATTTTATTTTATAAATTTTTTTTATATTAATTTAAATATATAATTATCATTTAAATTTTTTTTTATTAAAAAATTAATTTTACTATTTATAATCATAAATAATTATTATTATTATAAATTAAAAAAGATATTTTTCATAGAAATTATATACTATTTTTTTCCACTGATGCAAATTTTCTAATTATAAATAGATATTTTTAAATTTATAATATTAATTTTATTTAAAATTATATATTTTTATTTTATAAAAATCTTATAAGAATTAATTTAATAATTTAATTATAATGTCATTAGATAATGAATAGCTAGTGCAAGTTAAAATATATCCTAAATCAATTTCTTTTTTAGAAAGTGAATTATTTAAATTTATAAAAACTCTACCAAATAAGCACTTGGCAATACAAAATTTACATGAACCATTTTTGCATGAAAAAGATAAATTAATATTATTAGATAAAATAGAATCTAAAATTGTAATTTTATTTGAAATTCTTATTCTATTAATAGAATTATTGTTTATAATATTGATATAATAGTTTTTATTATTAAAACTATTTTTATACAAAGAAGCAAAGCTTTCTTGATAAATACTAAATTTATCAATTTTAACATTATCTAATGCTTTAATGGATATTTTCATAAATCCAGTGGGTCCGCAGATAAAATAATGTGTTAAAAATTTATATAAAAAATTAAAGTTAATAATTAACTTTTGTATTTTATTAATTTTAATTCTTCCAAATAAATTATTCCAATTATTTATTTTTCTACTTAAACTATATATTACATTAAATTTATCCTTATAAATAGATAAAAGATTGTTAATTTGATTCCAAAAAATAATTTGCAATTTATTATTATTTACATAAATAAGAGAAACAATAATATTATTATAATTATATAAAGTAAATTTTATTAAAGATATTAGAGGTGTAATACCACTACCTGCTCCTAGAAATATAAAATGATAATTGTAGTAATTATTATAATTATTTATAATAAAATCTCCAGATGAATTTATAATTTTTAATATATCTCCAGGTACTATGTTATTATTTAAATAATTTGATACGATTCCATTTTTTACTTTTTTAATCGTAATGGCTAGAAATTTATTATTATTTAAAAATGTACAAAATGAATATGATTTTGTGTATTTTTTTTTATTTTTTATACTTAAAATTATAGTTATAAATTGACCTGGTTTATAGCTAATCTTTTTTTTATTATAATAAAATCTTATTGTTTTAGAATTAAAAGCCTCGCGCACCACTTCTCTTACTTTTAAAAAATTTTTTTTCATATTATAATTTTAATTATTAAATTATAATATAAATAAATTTTTTAAATTTTTTTTTTAATACTCAACTTATTATAAAATAAACTCCATACTTCTATTGAAAAAATTAGTCAATTGATCTCCATTTAACATATTTTTTGAAATCATTGCTAAATCATAAGATTGTATTATATATTTAGCTTGTAATTCTTTGTTTTTAATATTTAAAATTTTAATTGATAATGGATGATTCTCATTAATTACAGCATTAAATTGAACGGGTAAGTTATTTGAATTTTGAAAAGATTGCATTCTTGCCATTAATTCAGGTATTGTTATAATTAAAGACATATCCTCTGAATTCATAGACATGATTGAGAAGTTTATATTTTTATTTTGTATTGTTTTTTTATAAATGTCAATCAAGTTTTTTTTCTGATTAGCAGAAAGAAAATTATTTATTTTTATATTTTTATCAATTAATTTATCTGCAATATCTGAATCTATGTTTTTAATTTTTATTTTTTCAAATTTACTTTCTAGAAAGTTAATTAAATGATTATCGATAGAATTTTCAAATTTAATAATATCATAATTCTTATTTAAACAAGATTTAATATAATTATTTTGTTTTTTTTGTTCTTTTGTGTAAAGAATTACCAAATTATTGTCTTTGTCAATTTGTTCATCTTTAATTTTTAACTTATACTCTTCAATTGTAAAGTATTTATTATTTAAGTTTTTAAATAAAAAGAAATTTTTAAATTTATCATAAAATTTAATATTTGTAATCATTCCGTACTTTATAAAAGATTCTATATCTTCCCATTTATTTTCATAGTTTTTTCTATCCTTAGTAAATAATTCTTCAAGTTTATCTGCTACTTTTTTTACAATATAATTATTTATTTTTTTTACATTTTTATCTACTTGGAGGGAGCTTCTCGATACATTGAGTGGTATTTCAGAAGAATCTATAATGCCATGTAGTAAAATTAAAAAATCAGGAACAATTTCTTTAACCTCATCAGTAATAAAAACTTGCTTTGAATATATTTTTATTTGATTTTTATGCTGATCGAAGTCATCTTTTATTTTAGGAAAATAAAGAATGCCTTTTAAATTAAAGGGATAATCAACATTTAAATGTATCCAAAAAATAGGATCATCATTTAATGGGTATAATTCTTTATAAAATTTTATATAATCTTTATCTTTGAGATTGGCGCTAGTAAGATTCCAAATAGGCAAAATGTTATTGATTATAACATTATTAAATTCAATTGGAATAGGTAGAAACTTACAATATTTATTTAATAAAGTATTAATTTCATTTTCTTCTAAAAATTTTTCTGAATCTTCAGAGATGTGCAAAATAACATCTGTACCAATATTTTTTTTATCTGATTTATTAATCTTATAAGAAGTTGTTCCTATGCACTCCCATAAAACTGCTTCTGAATTCTCTTGGTAAGATTTTGTAATAATTTCCACTTTATTAGAGACCATAAATGCAGAATAAAAACCTAGGCCAAAAAAACCTATTATATCACTTTTGTTATTATTTTTATTTTTTTCTAAAAAATCTTTTGCTCCAGAAAACGCAACTTGGTTAATATATTTTTTAACTTCATCTTTTGTCATCCCTAGACCATTATCAGAAAAAGTAATAGTTTTTAATTCTTTATTAATAGAAATTTTAATTTTAAAATCACCAATTTCATCATTGTGCTTATTTATTGAAGATAAATATTTTAATTTTTGTGTAGCATCGACAGAATTGGAAATTAATTCTCTTAAAAATACTTCCTCATTTGAATATAAAAATTTTTTTACTATAGGAAAGATATTTTCTGCGTTAATTCCTATATTACCCGCTTCCTTCATCTAATTGATTATTTTAATATATAAAAAGTAGTTATGAATTTAATAAAAAACATTTTTTTTAAAAACATTATATTTTTTTTAAATTAAAAAAAATAATAAATTTTAAAAAATTTTATTGTGATTTTGGAAGGAATCGAACCTTCAACCTACTGCTTAGAAGGCAGTTGCTCTATCCAATTGAGCTACAAAACCTATAAAATTGTCGGAGTGGCAAGATTTGAACTTGCGACCTCCTACTCCCAAAGCAGGTGCGATACCAGACTACGCCACACTCCGTTGTTTTAAATATTTCTTTGTGTTACAAATTTATAAATAAATGAACAAAAAAAAAAGATATCATAAGCCAGTAATGTTAAAAAAAAGCATATCTTCACTAATGATCAAGCCAAATGGTATTTATCTAGATTTGACATTTGGCGGAGGAAGTCATAGTAAAGAAATTCTTTCTAAATTAAAAAGTGGAAAGCTTATATCATTTGATAGAGATCCAGATTCAATTCATATTGCAAAACTAATTCAACATTCTTCTTTTATTTTTATTAATAATAATTTTAAATTTATAAAAAGTTTATTAAAAGACAAAATTATTGGGAAAATAGATGGGATAATAGCTGATCTTGGGACATCATCTTATCAATTAGACAATCCAAGACGTGGATTTTCTATAAAAAAAAATTCTTTACTAGATATGAGGTTAAATCAATTAAAAAAAAACACTGCGGCAGGTATACTAAATCAATATGATAAAAATAATTTAAAAGAAATGTTTATCAAAAACAGTAATATCATTAATAATAAATTATTAATAAAGTATATTATAATTTACAGATTTTATAAAAAAATAAATACCACTAATGATTTAATAAAAATTATATCTAAAATTTCACCAAAAAAAAACAAATTTAAATATTATGCAAAAATATTTCAAGCAATCAGGATGGAATCGAATAACGAACTGGAGTCATTAAGGGAGATGATCAAACAAAGTGTAGAGATTTTAAAAAAAAATGGAAGATTAGTTGTAATATCATATCATTCTCTAGAAGATAGGGTAATAAAAAATTTTTTTAAAAAAGGAAATTTTTTAAACAAAATAAAAAAAGATTTTTATGGAAATAAAATAAGACCATTTGACCCAATTAATCAAAAACCAATTCTTCCATCTATCAAAGAAGTTAGAAATAACAATAGATCAAAAAATGCAAAACTTAGAATCGCCAAGAAAAGATAATATTTTGTATATTTTTTTATAAAACTAATAAAGATTTTTTTATTTTTTTTAAATATATTAGATTTTTTGTTCAAAAAAACATTTAAGTATTTTTAAGCCGAATTTTTATTTATAAATTTGGCAACTTTTAAATATAAAGTTAAAAATAGTAATAGAAATTTATTTCTTATTTTATCTGCCTAGTGGTTAAAAAAAAGACATTCTTTTTAATATTTATATTAAATAAAAATTATTTTTTTGCCTATAACTATTAATATTATCAAAAATATTCACAAATCTTAGTTATTTTTGCCAAAAATAATTTTTTTTATGTATAGATTTAAAAAATATATTAAATCTTTTAAAACATAAAAAAAATATTTTTAGAAAAAATTGCATTAAAAAAAATCTAATTAAAAATACTCTGTTTAATTATAAAATAGATATAAAAAAATTAAATAACATATAAATTAAAATTTATTTATAGTTTTAAAAATAACTTATTTTCCAATAATTTTTATATAATATTTTAATTTATAAAGAATTATTTTAATTTTAATCAGTATTTAATTAGATTGTAATTTAATTATCATATTATAAATAATAAAATAATTTGATTAATAACATCACATAAAAAGTCTATTAAATTTTTATGTATTTCTAGTTTTATGTTTTATAAATATTTATTTTATTTTTAAACTTCTTTAGTTTAATTTAAAAAAAATTATTAATAAAAAATATCAACATTAATATGATAATTTACAGTATTATTAAGAATTATAGCTTGTTTTCCATTAATTAAATAAGATGATATTAATATATTTCCTAGGATATTTTTATTAAACTTTAAAATAAAGTTACGCTTTGAATGATATAATATATTGTTTTCTTTAAAATATATATGCAATTTGCTTAATTTTTTTTTATTATAATATATATTCATCTCATACACCTTGGTCTTGATATTTTTTTTAATTTTATATTTAGAAATTTTATATGGGTATAAATATTTAGTAGAAATATTATAAAAATTTTTTAAAAAAAAAAAACTTATATCCAAATCATTTAATATTTGTAATTCTTTCTTCCATTTATTATCTTTTTTAAAAACACTTAAAAATTCGTTGCCAATAAAAACTTTTCGAAATAATGTAGGGTTATATTTTCCTAAGCGCTCTATTTGGTCATTTAAAATAATATTAATATCAAAATATTTTAAGTTTTTTTCTTCTTTTTTAAAGCAAGAAGAAAAAATAAATAAAATAGAAATAAATATTAAAAAATAAGATTTCATTTTTTGTAAATTTAAATTATTATTGGTTTTTTAAAATTTTTCAATTTTATAATTTTTAAAATATTATTAATAAAATTATGACAATATAGTCATAATTTAAATTATTTTTTTATTTTAAATTAATTAAATTAAAATATTTAATTAAATATTGAGATTTAATTAATTTTTATAATTTTATTATAAATTGCAATAAAAAAACCAAAAATCATAATAACAATTCCCATCCACAGTAAATTTATAAACGGTTTTTCTATTATTTTTAAAACAATATAATCTTTTTGAGTATTACTAACTCCTATTGTAAAAGAACTAGTTTCTGGATGTATGTGTAAAAGTGAGATTTTTAACCCTAAGTCTTCGATTATAAATGGAATTCTTCCAATCATATTATTTTTAATTAAATAAATAGGAGAGGCAATGTAATTATTAATTTTTCCAAATATTTTAATATTGACTTTTGCTATTAAATCTTGCAAATCTGTGGATTTATCATTAATCAATTCAATTTGAGAGATATTTTGTAATATTGCAATATAGTCATTAATAAAAAAATTTTCATTTTGACTTACTTCGAATATACCAATATCACTCCATATTTTTTCTTGATTTGGGTCTGGGATAGATGATACAAATGTATAAATATCCTTATCCCAGTTGCATTTAATATCAGGAGAGGCGACTAGTCCCATAGTGGGATTTACTTGAGACTTAGGATAAAGAGTAAATTTATTATTATTTATATCTGTATATATTACTTCATAATATGTATTTTCTGGAAAAATAGAAAGAGTGTCTCCTTTAAAAAAGTAAGTTTTTTTATTATAAACCAATTTATCCTTTAAAGTCACTTTGTATGGATCTTCTGTTGGAATTATTATATTTTTTGGTATATATCCAGGAAAAAAGCTAGATTTTAATCTTTGGCCTATATAGCAAACTGAATATTTTTCTATTTTATTCTTTTCATTTAGCCATAATAATATATTTTCATAATTCATTTTATCTGAAAAATTTTTATTATACAACAAGCCTGTTGTATTAATAGAAACTACTTTAGAATATCCAGATGAAAAAATAATACCTAAAAAAATCATTGAAACTCCAATATGAGAAATTGTTCCTCCTGATAAATTAATTTTTTTATTAAATAAAAAAATTAAAGTCTGAATATTTGTTATAATAGAATAAATACTTGAAATTAATAATAAAATATAAAATATATTATTTAAATTAAATTTTATTATTATCAATAATGAAATTATTACAGTAATAGCAATTGGCATACCAAATATATTTTCTATATTTTTTTTATTAACTTTATTCCACCAAAAAAATTGACCGGTTCCTGATAAAAAAGCAATTAAAATAGAAAAATATAATTGAAATTTTGTGTAAAATTCAATTGGATCAGAAAGTGGTGCTATATTGGAATTTATTCCTAAAAAATTTAGAAAAGTATTATAAACTGGTATTGAAGTAGGTATAAAAACCTGCAGCGCAGCTAAAAATAATACTATAGAACCTATTAATATCCATAATTCAGAAGAATAAAAATTAATTTTTTTATTTTCTTTAAAAAGTAAGTTATTCCAATTTTTAACTAAAAAAAAGAAAAATAAAAATATAAAAAATAACACATATAATAATAATTGAAAAGAAAGACCTAGATCAGTAAAAGAATGAACTGAAGAATTTCCAAGAATTCCACTTCTCGTTAAAAAAGTAGAATACAGTATTAATAAAAAAGAACTACATACTGATATAATTGTAATTTTTATACCAGAATTAATTTTATTAAATATTAACATACTGTGGATAGAAACTATCATTATAACCCATGGAATATAAACAGCATTTTCTACAGGATCCCAAGACCAATAACCACCAAAATTTAAAGTTTCATAAGCCCAGTAAGAACCCATGGCTATTCCTAGTCCTAAAATTAGACAAGAAAATATAGACCAAGATATTGCGTAACTGACCCATTCTTTATATTTTTTTTTCCACAACCCAGCTAAGCAAAATGAAAAAGGAAGAGATGTTAGCGCAAAGCCTAAAAAAAGGGTCGGTGGATGTATTACCATCCAATAATTTTGTAATAAAATATTTAATCCAGACCCTTCAAGTGGAATAAAATTAGGATTTATACGAAATATAGGGGCGTCAATAACTTCTCTGAGAAGTATAAATGGAGAGCTACCAATTTTAATATTAAAAACTACCACTCCAAGAATCATACTTAAAAGAAAGGATTGAATTAAAGTAAAGAATAGCATTACAGAAGATTCCCAATCAGAATTTGTAGTTTTAATAATTATTATTCCTAAAATTACATGCCAAAAGATCCAAAGTAGAAAACTACCTTCTTGACCTTCCCAAAAACAAGCTATCATATAGAAAATGGGTAATTTATTATCTGAATGACTCCATACGTAATAATATTCAAAATAATTATTATATATAATATAAAATAAAATTAATATTACTAATATTATACAAATAGCATGAATAAAAAATATAAATCTTGCATATCTGATCCAATCTATTCTATCATTTAATTTATTAGCTTTATAATAAGAAAATGAACATAAAATAGATGCTACAAAAGAACAAATAACAAAAAAATGACCTGCATTACCAATTTTATTATGAAACATACTTTTTATATTTTAAATTTCTATTTTTTTTTAAAATATAAAAAATTAAAAATATATTTTAAAATTAATAATTAATATTAAAATTTTATATTTTTAAAATAAAAACATAAATTTATATAAAATGAATTTTAGACTAAAAAAAATAGATAATCTGTCAAAAGCAAGATTAGGAGTGCTAGAGATAAAAGAGGAAAAAATAGAAACACCAGTTTTTATGCCTGTAGGGACATTGGGGACTATTAAGGCTATTAGTCAAAAAACATTAAATAATAATATAAAAGCTAAAATAATGCTTTCTAATGCATATCATCTTTTTTTAAGACCTGGGATAAAAACTATATCTCAAGCAGGCGGATTGCATTCATTTATTAATTGGAATAAAATTATATTAACTGATAGTGGTGGCTATCAAGTATATTCACTTTTAAAAAAAAGAAGAATTAATGAAAATGGAGTAATATTCAAATCACACATAAATGGATTGACTTATAAATTTACGCCAGAAAATGTTATTAATATACAAAGAGTGATAGGTTCAAATATTTTAATGGCTTTTGATGAATGTACGAAATATCCATGTAACTACTTTTATGCGAAAGAGTCGATGAATTTAACTCACAGGTGGCTACTTAGAAGTTGCAGGCAATTTGATTTAACAGCCTCAGAAAATAATAATTTTCAAGAATTATTTCCAATTATTCAAGGAAGTACTTACAAAGAATTAAGAAAAATATCTACTGATTTTGTTGTTTCTCAAAATAGAGGCGGAAATGCAATAGGCGGTATATGCAAACCAAGTCAGCTTTTATACGAGATTGTAGATTTAATATGTAATATATTACCTAATAATAAGCCTAGGTATTTGATGGGGGTTGGAACTCCTGTTGATATCTTAGAATGCATATCATTAGGGATTGATATGTTTGATTGCGTTATGCCAACCAGAAACGGAAGAAATGGAACTTTATTTACAACTCAGGGATTAATAAATATAAAAAATCAAAAATGGAAAAAAGTTTTCAGTGTTATAGATAAAAATATTAACAACAACATAAGTAATTATTATACAAAATCATATTTATATCACTTAATAAAATCCCAAGAAATATTAGGAATAAAAATAGCAAGTATACATAATCTTTCTTTTTATTTATGGTTAATAAAAAATGCAAAAAAAAATATTAAAAATAATAATTTTTCAAAGTGGAAAAATAAAATAATTAAAAAGGTTATGAAAAAAATATAATATTTTATAATAAACTATTTTTTAAAATGAAAAAAATAAAATTTTTTAAAAAAAAAGATAAAAATAAAAATTTTTTTTCTACAGTAATTATCTTAGATAACATAAGAAGCATGAACAACATAGGTTCTGTATTTAGGATAGCAGATTCATTTTTAATTAAAAAAATATATTTATGCGGTATAAGTGGAACTCCTCCTCATAAGCATATTTATAAAACATCATTAGGTTCAGAAAAAACTGTAAAATGATTTTATTATAAAAATATTGATATTTTATTAAGAAAAATAAAAAATAAAAATTATAAAGTTATAATAATTGAACAAGTAAACAAGAGTGTTAATTTGCAAAACTTTTTACCTTCTTTTAATAATAAATATTGCTTAATATTTGGAAATGAAATATTTGGTATAAATAAAAATTTATTAAGTAAAAAAAACATTTTTTTAGAAATACCGCAATATGGAACTAAACACTCTTTAAATATATCGATTAGCGTAGGAATAGTATTGTGGCATTTTTTTAATAAATTAAATTAATTATTTATCAATAAATTTTTAAAAAAAACTAATATATTATTTATTTTTTAAATTTTTAATTTTTAAAAATAAATAAATTCTTAAATTAAAACTATAAAAAATATTTTTTATTGTAATTTTTTTTATAAAAAAATAAAATATATTAAAAAAAATAAAAAACCATACTTTAAGTAAAAATATAAAAAACCTAAAATTATATATTAAATATTTAATTAATTTTATTAAAAACAAAAAAAATTTTACACAAAATAATATTATAAATAAATAAAAATAATCAGAATAATAAAAATATATAGTTATATATTCTTATTATTAAAATAATGCTATGTAATTAAAAACATAGCATATTATAATTATTAATAAAATATTTTTAAAAGAAATTAAATTTTTATTTTTTTATAGATAATTAACTAAAAGATGCTTTCTAGATAAAATTGTCTCCGTAAGCTTAATTTCGTATTTACTATTAAATATTTTATAAGGTAAATATACTATATGAGTTTGAGAGATAGATAGTAAAAAATAATCACTTCCCTTGAATGCATATCTAATTTTATTCCATAAAATTGGTATACCTTGCTTATTGTTATATTGAATAAAAATTTGCTGATCACTTATTTGATAGCTCAATTTTTCAAAAATTAATTGATTTTGATCTAATCTTGTAATTCCATAAAATTGGACAAACCAAAATAAAAAATATGAAACAACTCCGAATATTGTACAAAATATAAACCAATAAATATGTATAAATACAGTAATGCTACACATAAAAATGGAAAAAATAAAAATCCACCATTGTTCATGTATAATATTTTTAAAACACAATTTAATATATAAATTATTTTCTAATTTATATTTTTTAGTTTTTATAATCATTTTTGATAAATATTTTAAAATAAAAAATATTATTTTTTTAAACTTTTTTTATTTTTTATAATTTTCATTGCACCCTCTAGGTGTAATTGAAACTTTGTTTTTCTTTTATTTTTATTTTTTAATTCATTTTCTTTGAATTTTTCTTTTATTTTGTCCTCATCTACAAATTTTCTAATTATAATTTGTTGTACAAAAGTAAATAAATTAGAAATAAAATAATAAAAAGTTAATCCTGCTGGAAAAGAATTTAAAATAAACATAAAACCTATTGGCATTATATATACTAAATTTTTCATCGGACCTTGAGCAGTACTCATTTGATTATTAGATAAACTATATAATATTGTAGCAAGTGTCATAAGGAATGTAAACAAACTAATATGATCGCCATATAAAGGTATATTAAATGACAAATTATATATAGAGTCATAAGTAGATAAGTCATCTGCCCATAAAAAAGATTCTTGTCTTAATTCTATTAAATTAGGCAATAGATTAAACATCGCCAATAGTATTGGCATTTGCAAAATAACAGGTATGCACCCACTTAGTGGACTAATACCCATTTTTCTATAGAGATTTATTTGATCTATTTGAATTTTATGAATATTATCTTTGTGTTTTAATTTTATTTTATCTAACTCGGGTTTTAAGATTCTTATTTTTGCCATTGAAATATAGGATTTATAAGAAAGAGGTATTAGAAAAAATTTTATAATTATCACTAATAAAATTATTACTATGCCATAGTTGTGAATATTTTTATCTAAAAATTTAAATATAGGAATAATAAAAAATTTATTAATAGATTCTATAACTGGCCATCCAAGAAAAATATTACTTGAAAATTCTGATGCTATTATATTTAATTCTTCATATATGTTGGGTCCAAAATAAAAGCTAAATTCACCTTTTTTTTGCATTAATTCCAAAACGGATAAATTTAATTTAATTACCGCCAACTTGACAACATTATTATCAATATTATTTGAAAATAAAGACAAGTTACAACCCTTAAAGCTTTCTTTAGAAATAATTCCAGAAGTAAAAAACTTTTGCTTTATAGCAATCCACTTTAGTGGTTTTTGTATATTAATTTCTTCTTTTTTTTTGTCTGATCTTTCGTTTAAATGATCAAACTTTTCTCCTAAAACACAATAGTTAATAGTAGTTTTATTTCTACTTTCTTCTAAATTTTTTTCAACTCTTTTAATCATATTATACCAAAAAAATTGAATTTTATCTTCATTTATATAATGATTTGTGTCAAAAAATTTTATTTTGTATTTTAGTGAATATCCATCTTTCGGCAGAAAAAATATTTGTTGTATATAGGAGTTTTTATCTATATTTAATGTAAAAATAACTTTATTGACTAAATTAGTATCTGGATTTTTAATTGCCTCAGTTTTAAATAATAATTGATTGGTATATAGATGTGAATTATTATGTCTAAATAAAATCTTTAGTCCCATTTCACTACTATTGGAATCTAATAATACTAACGGCTTTTTATCATAAGTTTTATATTTTTTTAAAATAACTTTTTTAATTAATCCACCTTTAGAGCTTAAAACAACTTTTATTAATTTATTTTCAATTATAATTTCTTTTTCATTATTTTTAAAAAGATCTTTTAAAATACCAAAAGTTATAATTTTTGCATCATGAATGTAGAATTTTTTATCAACTTTAGATAATTTATTAAAAATTTTTTTATAAGAGATTATAAAGTCTTTATTAAAATTATTTTTTTTACTTATATTATTTTGAATCAATGATTTTGGAGAAAAATAATAAAAATAAATAATAAAAGAAATAAATATAAATAATAATACTATAGTTTGTTTATTTTTCATAAATTAATTTTCAAAATTATTAAATTTAAATTAATATAATATTTTTAATTATTAAAAATTAAATTAATTATAAGTTAAATTTTTTATTTTTACAAAAGAAAGAAGCTTTTATAAAGCTTGTGAATAATGGATGCGGACTTAGTGGCGTACTTTTTAATTCTGGATGAAATTGAGTCCCTACAAACCAATCATTTTTAACAAATTCTATAATTTCAATAAGTCCAGTTTGGGGATTAATTCCAGTATTAATCATACCTTTTTTTTTAAAATATTTTAAGTATTTGATATTAAATTCATACCTATGCCTATGTCTTTCTGAAATATATTCACTATTGTAAGCGAAAAAAGAATTGGTATTTTTTTTAATTTTACAAAAAAAAGAACCAAGTCTCATAGTTCCTCCGATTTTTTTTATATTTTTTTGCAATGGCATTAAATCAATAACTGGAAACTTGGTATTTAAATCATACTCAAGAGATGCGGCCTTATTCCAATTTAAAACATTTTTAGCAAATTCTACAACTGCACACTGCATACCTAGGCAAATTCCAAAAAAAGCAATATTATTTTTTCTTGCATATTTTATAGAATTTATCTTACCATTAATCCCTTTGATCCCAAAACCAGGCGCAACTAAAATACCATCTAAATGAGATAAAAAAAAACTAGCTGTATTTTCAAAAATATTTTTAGAAGAAATTAACTCTATTTTTACTTTACATTTATTTTTAGCAGATGCATGTATAAGTGATTCATTTATCGATTTATACGAATCGGGCAACTCGGTGTATTTTCCTATAATACCTATTTTAATTTGTTTATTTGATTTTTTTAGCTTGCTTAAAAATTTTTTCCATATTAATAGATTTGGTTTTTTTTTTTCTTTAAAAGAAAGTTTTTTTAAAACAATTTTACTTAGGCCTTCTTTATACATTAGTATGGGAATATCATAAATGATATTTACATCTAAAGCTTGGATTATTGAATCATTTTCTACATTGCAAAATAATGATATTTTTTTTCTAATATTTTGGGGTATTTCTTTTTCGCTTCTGCATATTAAAATATCAGGCTGAATACCTACAGATAATAAAGTTTTTACTGAATTCTGAAGTGGTTTTGTTTTAATTTCTTTTGCAGATTTAAGGTATGGCAATAATGCTAAGTGCAATACAATAACATTATTATCTCCTAAATCCCACTTAAGCTGTCTTATTGATTCTATAAATGGCAATGATTCTATATCCCCTACGCATCCGCCAATTTCCACAATAACAAAATCATATTTTTTTCTCATTATTAGTTGAAACATTTTATTTTTTATTTCATCAGTAATATGAGGAATAATTTGTACAGTTTTTCCTAAATAATCTCCAATTCTTTCTTTTTTAATTACTGCATTATATATACTACCAGTAGTAATATTATTAAATTTAGAGGTATGAACACCTAAAAATCTTTCATAATGACCTAGATCTAAATCTGTCTCTGACCCATCTTCTGTTACATAGCATTCGCCATGTTCGTAGGGATTAATAGTTCCTGGATCGACATTAATATAGGGGTCTAATTTTTGTATAGTTACTTTATATCCACTGGTTTTTAACAAAGCCCCTAGTGAAGCAGAAATAATACCCTTACCCAAGGAAGATGTTACCCCTCCAACAACAAAAATATATTTAATTTCTAACATGATGTTGTTAAAAAATAATTTAATTTATAAAAATTATATGTAATATATTATAATTATTAAATATAAAATAAAAAAAATTTTATAAAAATTAAAAATATTACTATATAAAATATATAATTAATAAATAAAATTTATTAATTTTAAATAATTTTTAATAATTATATTATGGCACATCCAAAACGAAAAACATCAAAACAAAGAAAAAATAAAAGAAGAACTCATTATAAATTAAAACCATTAAATTTATCTACATGTTCAAATACAAATCAAATGCATCTTTCTCATAAAGCATTTTGGTATGAAAATAAACTTTATTATAATGGAAAAATAGTAATGGTTAAAAAAAAATAAATTAGTGAAAATACAGGCTGTAATTAAAGGAATTCATGGATATATTCCAAAATATATATTATCCAATTTTAAATTAGAAAAAATAATAAATACCACAAATGAATGGATTAAAAGTAGGACGGGAGTAGAAGAGAGAAGGGTTTTGAAAAGCAAAAATCAAGGAAGTTCTTTTATGGGAGTAAAGGCAGTAATGGGGCTTTTAAAAAAAACAAAAACGAAAGTTAAAGATATAGATTTAATTATATGCGCGACCATTACTCCTGATTTAATATTTCCCTCTACAGCAAGTATTATATCTAATAAAATAAAAGCGATTAATGCTTTTGGTTATGACATAAATTCAGCTTGCTCTGGATTTTTATTTGCAATGATAACAGGATCTCAATTTATTGAAACTAAAAAATATAAAAAAATTATAATTATTGGCGTAGATAAAATGTCCAATATTATAGACTATAAAGACAGGTCTACTTGCGTAATATTTGGTGATGGGGCGGGCGCGGTATTATTAGAGGCAAATAAAAATAACTTTGGAATAATAGATAGTATATTAAAAATTGATGGAAAAGGAAAAAAATATTTATATCAAAAAGCAGGAGGCAGTATAAATCCTACATCATACAAAACGATTCTAAATAAAGAGCACTATGTCTATCAATATGGAAAAATTATATTTAAAGCTGCTGTCAATTCATTAATTAAAATTATAAATGAGATAATAAAAAAAAATAAAATTAATAAAAATAATATAAATTTTTTTATTTTACATCAAGCTAATAAGAGAATTATAGAAACAGTTTCAAAAAAAATATCTATCAAAAAAAGAAAAACTATAATAACTATAGATAAATTTGGTAACACTACAAACGCAACAATACCTATTTGCTTATGGAAATATGAGAAAAAATTAAAAAAAAATGATAAAATTATATTATCAGTTTTTGGGGCTGGATTTTCATGGGGATCAGTCTATATAAAATGGGGTTATTGATAAATATTTTTAAAAATTTAATTAATAAGGAGAATGAAAATAAACGATATTAAGGATTTATTAAAATTTATTACAAAATTAGAAATAGAAGAAATAAATATTGAAACAAAAAATATTAATATTAAAATTAAAAAAAATAAAAAAGATCACATAATTTCAAAAGAAATAAACAACAAAGATCACATAATTTCAAAACAAATAAACAACAAAGATCACATAATTTCAAAACAAATAAACAACAAAGATCACGTAATTTCAGAAAAAATAAAATTGCAAAATGTTAAGAACAAAAGTAATTATATTGAAATAAAATCACCACTTATTGGTATGTTTTATATAAAATTAAATCCAAAAGAAAAAGATTTTATTAAAGAAGGTGATATTATACAAAAAGGAAAAACTATATGCATTATAGAATCAATGAAAATATTCAATGAAATAAAATCAGAATTTAAGTTTAAAGTAATAAAAATATTAATTAATAACAATTCTTTTGTTGGATATAATAGTAAGCTTTTTTTAATATCAAAGCTAGTATAATTATATATGATTAAAAAGATATTAATTGCAAATAGAGGCGAAATTGCTATTAGAATTATCAGAACATGCAAAGAGATGAATATCAAGACAGTTGCTGTATATTCTTTAGTGGATAAATTTAGCTTACACACTCAACTTGCTGATGAATCAATTTGTATTGGAAATTCTTTAAATAAATTATCATATTTAAATATAAATAATATTATTTCTTCGGCCTTAATCACTAATTCAGATGCCATACATCCTGGATATGGATTTTTATCAGAAAATAACCAGTTTGTGCAAATGTGTGAAAAATATAATATTAAATTTATAGGACCTACTAGTGCTGTAATTAATAAAATAGGAAATAAGTTTAATGCTAAAAAAATAATCAATAAAATTAAAATAAACACAATACCTGGATCGACAAAAGCTATAAAAAGTATTCAAGATGGAATAAATATTAGTAAAAAAATAGGATTCCCAATTATACTTAAGGCATCATATGGCGGAGGAGGGAAGGGTATGAAAATAGTTAAAAATGAAAAAGAGTTTAAAAAATCCTGGGAGAGCGCAAAACTAGAATCTAAAAGAAATTTTAATAATGATGATATTTATTTAGAAAAATTTATTGAAATTCACAAGCATATTGAAATACAAATTATTAAAAGTAAAAAAAAAATATATTATTTATTAGAAAGAGATTGTTCAATTCAAAAAAAATATCAAAAAATTATAGAAGAAACTCCATCTCCATATATAAATAACTATACAAGGAATAAAATTATAAATGCAACAATAAAGTGTGTTGATTATCTTGAATATGAAGGGATTGGAACAATAGAATTTATTCTAGATAAAGATAATATATTTTATTTTATAGAAATAAATCCACGAATTCAAGTTGAGCATGCGATTACTGAGGAAATTACTGGAATAGATATAATAAAATTACAAATTATAATAATTTGCAATGAAGATATTCAAATTAAAAATTTTTTTTATTCAAAATTACATGCAATAGAATGCAGGATTAATGCAGAAAATATAAAAAATAAATTCTACCCCAGTATAGGAAAAGTAAAAAACTTGCATATACCCGGAGGTCATGGGATCAGAGTGGATACGCATATTTATAATAATTATAAAATTACATATCATTATGATTCTATGATATTAAAAATTATTGCAAGCTCTTATTCTAGAAAAAACTCTATTTTTAAAATAAAAAGAGCCTTGAAGGAATTGAAAATAAAAGGAATTGAAACTACAATATTATTTCATATAAAATTAATTAATGATAAAAACTTTATTGACGGAAATATTGATACGCGATTTATTAAAAAGTTTTTATTAAAATAATAAATTTATTTTTTGATAGATATTTCTAATAAATTTAAACTTAGTTGATTTAATTTAAATATTCTTTTTTTGTTCCAAAATTTATTATACTGTTTGTATATAAAATTAAATAATTCTTTTTCACCTATTGTCCAGTAAATTTTATAAATATTAGGTATAAATATAAATTTTATATTTTTAATATTAAACCCATATTGTTTATAAATTTTTTTACTATTCAAGTTATATATAAATCTTAATGATGATATTCCAACACTTTTTGTAATTTTTAATGAAAAATTTTTTTTTTTTTTTTAAATTTTAATTTTTATTAAGTTTTGAATACCGTTTTTAAATAATTTAATTATATCCCAATTATTCATATTAGTTTCTAGCTTATATATACCAGGTGTAATTTTTTGGTCTAAACTTAATAATTTAGATAAAAAACTAAAAGAAAGTAAATTGCTGATATATTTATTTTTATTAATATCAAATTGAATATCTTTAAAATTGCTTTTATAAGGTATGGTAAATTTTACAATTGGTTGATTTATAAGAATATTAGGATTTCTAAAAATTTGATAAACATACAATGAAGATGTAGTTAGTAAAACTGAAAATGATACTATAAAAATAGTTAATATTTTTATATTTTTTTTCATTTTTTAATAAAATTAAATTTTATAATATAAAACAAATAAATAAAATATTTTTTTTATAAAAAAAAAAATAAATATTTTTGTAAAAATAATTAATAAAGATTAATATTACATAATTATTATATAATATTTAATTATTCCTCCTTAGCTCAGTTGGTAGAGCGTCTGACTGTTAATCAGAATGTCACTGGTTCGAGTCCAGTAGGAGGAGCATATAATATAAAAAAATAAATTTTTTTATTAATAATTTAATTTTTTAAGACCCATATTTTTTTTCCATATATTTTTTTTAGCTTTTTTGATCTATAGTTAATATTGTTATACATATCAGACTTAGATATAGATATCCTGAAAAGGTGTTTTTTCTTAAATTTCAAAACTAAAGCATGTATCCCTTTTTTTAAAAAAAAATTTGTGTATTTCAATGCTAATTCTTTATTAATAAAACTACCTAATATGATATAATAATAATTATCATAATAAGTTATTTTAATAATTTTATTTTTTAAAATACTTAAAGAATTAATAATATATTTTTTAGTGTTATTAAATTTATTATACTTTAAATTTTTTTTTTTACTAAATTTAGTTTTTTTTTTGAATAAAAAAATTAAATTATTTGTATTAAAAAATATAAATTTATTGTATTTGTAAAAAAATTTTTTTTTATAAAAAAATTTATATCTAAAAAATATATAATAGAATATAAAAAATGATAATATTAAAATAATAATAAAAGCTATTTTAATAATTTTAAATTTATTATTCATTTTATTATAATTTAATTTTAATTAAAATTAAAAAAAATATAAAATTAAATTTTTTATAAATATGTCTTATAATTTATTAAAAAACAAAAAAGGGATAATATTCGGAGCATTAAATGAAAATTCCATTGCATGGCAAGTTGCACAGAAAATAAAAAAGGAAGGAGGTCGTTTTGTTTTAAGTAATTCCGAAACTGGAATTAGGACGGGAAAAATAAAATTATTATCAAAAATTTGTAATACAGAAATTGTTTCCGCAAATATTAATTCTATAAATGATATTAATAATTTATTTACACAATCAACATTAATATTAAATGGAAAAATAGATTTTATTTTACATTCTGTGGCATTGAGTAAAAATATTAGAAAAAAAAATAATTATGGAAATTTAAATTACAAATGGTTTTTAGAGACATTGAATGTGTCGGGATTATCATTTCATAAAATGATACAAACAGCTGAAAAGTTAAATATAATAAATAAATGGGGATCTATAGTTACATTATCCTTTATTGGATCTCAAAAAGTATATCCAGGTTATTCTGATATGTCTCAAGCAAAAGCAATTTTAGAATCGATAACAAGAAACTATGGATATAGATTTGCAAAAAAAAATAAAATACGTATAAATACAATATTACAATCACCAACAATAACAACAGCTGGAAAAGGAATAAAAAAATTCAATAAAATATATAAATATACTCATAAAATATCTCCTCTTGGAAATGCAGATATAGAAGATTGTTCTAATTTTATTGTTTTTATGTTTTCTGATTTAAGTAAAATGATAACAATGCAAAGTTTAATGCACGATGGTGGGTTTTCTAATTGCGGGATAACAGAAGATATATTATAATTATAATAATGAATTATAATTATAATATATTTTTAGAAATTTAAAATTTTTAGATAATAATTTATTATCTAAAAATAAAAATATTACTTATCGTCTTTTGTTAATTCTAAAAATTTAGTATTTAATTGAATAACTGAAAAGATCCATAAGCATATAACTAATCCTAAAATGAATAATATATATCCTTTAACATTATCTATTTCGCCATCTCCTACAAAAGGAACAAGCCACATAGTTAATATAAAAGAACCTAATCCTTTTCCTAATCTACCACCTACTCCATCTACTGCAGCCTTTCCTCTTGTTTTAGATTCTGCATCTAACGGAATATAAGAAGTTTCCTTAGTTGGATCGAATAATGTATATTTTGCAGATTTAATAAACATAACATTTAATAAACCAAACATTACACCAATTTTTAAAGGAGTAGATTCTAAATAGTCACATACTGGCTGAAATTTATCTCCAAATATAATAAATGAAAAGAATAAAATTGAGCCTAAAGCAGCAACTAAAGGAGTAACAAGAGCAGCAAATCTCCATCCTTGATTCATAATGGGAGCTGATAAGAATACTATTAAACATACAGTTGTAAATCCTGTATATAAACTTTGTTGAGAATATATATCAGCTAATAAACCTGTATCTCCACCAGTAGCACGAAATAATGCTTTAATTTGACTCTTCCAAACTGCTTCAAATAAACTCACAACCATTCCGTAACATATAACTAAAGCAGATATGTAACCTAAGTATGATGATGATTTTAAGAAATTAAAAGAATCCATAAATCCCATTTTAACTTTTTTCTTTTTTTCTTTTTTTACTTCTATTTGATATGCTAGTGGATTATTAGTAATGTCTCTAGAAAAAAGATTATATATTAATAATAATAAACATCCTAGTATTAAAACCATAACTAACATCATATTAAAATCTCTCTTAAAGAATCTTAATAATGCTCCTGCAGCTATTAAAGCTATATTAGCACCTATCGCTAAGAAACTATAAAACCTTTTAGATTGCTTAACACTAACAACTTCATTTGCAAATGTCCAAAAAAGTATAGATAAGCAAAAAGTACCCCAGCACTCAGAATTAATATAAAATAATGCAAAATGCCAATTTCTTATAGCTTCCCATAAGCCAAAAAAGTTTGGAGATTTTTCAATCATAGTATCTGCAAAACCATTAATTTTTAATGCTTCAGAGTTTGGCAGAAAAAAAAGTAAAAATGCACCAAAAAAAATTAAAAAATAACCAACTATAATATTAAATCTACCATCTCTGTCTGTGCTTCCAGTTAATGCACTATAAACTATAGTATAAATAACAACTGCTGGCATTACACCAATAAGCTTTAAATAATATATAGATTCTGCACAGGCATTTTCTAAAATAAACATATCTTTTAAATTTCTTAAAGCAGAGTAATTAAAAGATATAAAAAAAAAGACCGCTGTTAATGGAAGAAATTTTCTTAATTCTTCATTGTGTATTGGAAATATTATACTTCGAATCTTTCCAAATTCTTTTTTACTATCCATATTAAACTAAAAAAATTAAACAAATATAAAAATATTAAAAAAATTAAAATATAAATAAATATACTATTTAGTTATTTTTATTTTAGCTTACAAATCACTAATATTTATTTTCTAGATTACAAAATTATATTAAATGACTATATTTATTATTCCTTAATATATTAAAATTAAAAAATAAATATTATAAATTAACTTTCTGTAAAATAATTTTGAATATTTCAGAATTATTGACTGCAAGATCTGCTAAAATCTTTCTATTAATTTTAATTTTTTTTTCATAAATTTTATGAATAAATTTTGAGTATGAAAGATTATAAAATCTTACAGCTGCATTTATTCTTTGTATCCAAAGACTTCTGAATTCTCTTTTTTTTACTTTTCTATCTCTATATGAGTAACAAAATCCTTTTTCTACGGCATTTTTTGCTACAGTCCAAACATTTTTTCTTGCACCAAAATATCCTTTTGCAAATTTTAATATTCTTTTTTTACGCATTCGCGATGCAACATGATTTTTTGATCTCATTTTTCTTTTTTAAATTTTAAAAATTTAACATTCGTAGTATTGTTTTTCTATCAGACTTGTGTACAAAAGCTGTTTTAGTTAATGTTCTCTTTTGTTTATTTTCTTTTTTACCTAGATTATGTCTTTTGAATGCATGTTTTCTTTTAATTTTGCCAGTAGCTGTTAATTTAAATCTCTTACTAGCGCCTGAGTGGGTTTTTAATTTTGGCATTTTTTAAAATTATAAAATTTTCTTTTAAATTAATTAATTTTTATTTGGAAAAATTATCAACATCATTCTTCTTCCTTCTAGTTTTGGCAACTGATCTAGTTTGCCATAAGTTTTAAGTAGTTTTACAAATTTAAAAAGAAGCAATTCGCCTCTATCTTTAAAAACTATACTTCTTCCTTTAAATTGAATATAAACTTTAAGCTTCAATCCTTCATTTAAAAATTTTATGGCATGTTTTAATTTAAAATTAAAATCATGGTCATCTGTATTGGGTCCAAATCTAATTTCTTTTATAACTATCTTGCTAGAATTTGCTTTTATAAATTTTTCTTTTTTTTTTTGTTCGTATCTAAACTTAGAATAATCTATAACTTTACATATAGGAGGAATAGTTTTTGGAGAAATTTCCACCAAATCTAATCCGCTATCATAAGCAATTTTTAAAGCCTTTTCGATACTGTATATTCCAATTTCAACATTTTCGCCAACAACTCTTACTTTAAGTGCAGTAATTTTATTATTTACTCTAAGATAGCCTCCAGATCTTACTCGAAATTTTTGCCTTTTTAATTTATTAATTTTATAAAAATTTAATTGAATTTAAAAAAAATATTTTAACAAATATCAGTTTTTTAAAATAAAATTTCAAACATATTTTAATAAAAATTTATTAAATTATTAATTTTATTTATTAATTAAAATTAAAATATCTTTTATTAAATTATCAACTTGGAATTGTTTGGTTCCATCATAAAAACCTCTAATTCTAAATTTATTGTCTACTAAAATAAAAGCACCCCCATGAATAATGCCCCCTGGAACAGTTTTATCTTCTAATGTGCTTATAAAATAACTTTTTTGTGCTATTTCGTAAATTTTTTCTTTATTTCCTGTTATAAAGTGCCATGTATTATTATTTTTTACGCCTATACTTTCTGCATAATTTTTTAAAATTTCTATTTTATCATAAAAAGGATCTATGGAGTGAGAAATTATTTTAAAATTTGGATTATTTTTGTAAGCATGATAAACTCTCAACATTTGTGTTGTCATAATTGGACAAATAGTGGGGCAATTTGTAAAAAAAAAGTCAGCTACATAGATCTTGTTTTCTAATTTTTTTTTATTTACTATTTCTCCATACTGATCTCTGAAATTAAAATTATCAATAGTATGATAAATAGTTTCTTCGATTGTATTTCCATTAATTTTTTTTTTTACTATATATTTACTTCCTAGTATTGGTAATTCTTTTTTTTCTTTTGTGAAATTATAATTGAAAAGAAAAAATACAAAAACTATCAATAAAAAAGTTATTAAAAAAAGTGTAATTATTTTTTTTTTCATAAATTAGTTTTTTAATTAAAATAAAACTTATAATTTTATTTTATTATTAAATTTTTAATATTCATCCTCGTTAAAAAAAAAATCTTCTTTAGTCGGATAATCTGGCCATATTTCTTCTATGTTATAATAGGGATGAATATCATCTTCTAAGCTTTGTAGATTTTCTAAAACTTCCAGCGGAGCGCCTGATCTTTTAGCATAGTCTACAAGTTCTTCTTTTGTTGCTGGCCAAGGTGCGTCATCTAAATAAGATGCAAGTTCTAAGGTCCAATACATAAAAAAATATTTTATATTTTTATAATTAAAAAAATAATTTTCCGCAAATTTAATAATTTTTTATAATTATTTATAAATTATTTTTAATAATATTTTTTTATATTTATATTTTTAAAAATTATTTTTTAAACATTTTAATTATTAATTTAAAATTAAAATTATCATGGAGTTAACTTTTTTAATATCTATTTGTTTATTATTCATATTTTTAATATTTATACCAATAAATTTATGGATTACTGCAATTTTTTCAGGAGTTAGGATAAATTTACTAGAACTAATTTTTATGAAAATTAGAAAAGTCCCACCTAGAATAATAGTGGAATCTTTAATAACCGCCACAAAAGCTGGACTTGATATAAATACTGCAGAAATTGAAACCCATTATTTAGCTGGAGGACATGTACCTTCTGTAATTAAGGCATTGATTTCTGCAGACAAGGCAAATATTAAACTTTCCTTCAAACAAGCAACTGCAATAGATCTTGCAGGAAGGGATGTTTTTGAGGCAGTGCAAATTTCTGTTAATCCAAAAGTCATCAACACCCCATCTGTTGCGGCTGTTGCATCAGATGGAATTCAGTTAATAACAAAGGCAAGAGTTACAGTAAGGGCTAATATCCAGCAATTAGTTGGAGGAGCAGGGGAAGATACTATTCTTGCAAGAGTTGGAGAGGGAATAGTAACATCTATAGGATCTGCAAAAACACATAAAGAAGTGCTTCAGAATCCTGCTCAAATCTCAAAATTGGTTTTAAATAGAGGTTTAGATGTTGGGACAGCATTTGAAATTTTATCTATTGATATATCAGATATAGATGTTGGGGATAATATAGGTGCTAAGTTACAAATTGATCAAGCAAATGCCGATCTAAGGGTTGCTGAGGCGAAGGCTGAGGAGAAAAGAACCATGGCTGTTGCTATAGAGCAAGAAATGCAGGCAAAATCAGAAAAAGCAAGAGCAAATGTAATTATGGCTGAATCTGAAATACCAAAAGCAATTGCAATTGCTTTTAAAAATGGAAATTTAGGAATTATTGACTACTATAATATGCAAAATATCAAATCAGATACCAATATGAGAAAATCAATTTCAAAAAAAATATAAATAAATAAAATTTAATATGTTTTAAATAGTTTTAAAAATGTTTACAGATAAACCATTGATTGAATTATCAAAGTTAAGAAATCCATTATTTAGTATAATTATTTTAATTTTTTTAATATTTTGCGGCACAATGTTATTTCAAATAATAGGAATATTTTTTATATCCATTTTTTTTAAAATCAATTTTTTTTTAAATGAATCCAATCATTTTATATTTAAATTGTCAAACAAAATACCTACATTAATAATTCAGATATTTTCTGCATTTGGAGGATTTGTAGTTGCGCCGCTTTTGTATTTAAAAAAATTTGAAAAAAATGATATAAAAATAATACATACAAATAAAAATCATTTTAACATAATTTTTATTGTTATGATAATAGCGTTGTCATTTATAATTTTAAATACAATATTAATTAAATGGAATATATCTGTATCATTTCCGCAGTTTATGAAATCTTTTGAAGAATGGGCACAATATAAAGAAGTAAATTTAGAAAAATTAACAATTTTTTTAACTAATTTTGAATCTAAATTTAATATATATTTTTTTATATGCTTAATTGGACTTGCGGTAATACCATCTATTGGCGAGGAAATTATTTTTAGATATATATTGCAGAATCTTTTTCATAAAATATTAAAAAATAGTTTTTTATCTATTTTATTTACTGCCTTTATTTTTAGCGCAATACATATTCAGTTTTATAGTTTTTTTCCAAGATTTTTATTAGGCATACTCTTTGGATATCTATATTGGTGGTCTAGAGATATTTTATATCCTATTATTGCTCATTTTTTTAATAATACATTTTCTTTAATTTTTATTTTTTATATTAAAGAAGATATTATAGAAAAAAGCATAAAAGTCATCTCTTCATCATCGTTTATAATTATATTTTTTTTTATGATAAATTTTTTTTCTATATATTTATTTAGAAGAATTTTTTTAAAAAATTAAATATTATTACCTAGAAAAAATTTTTTTATATTTATTGATTTTTTTCCTGATATTTGCAAAACGTCAATATCAATAATGCCGCCTACAGCAATTATATATAAATAATTTTTTCCATCAGATAAAATAGAATTTACAGGTAATGAATTATAATTGTTATAATTTTTTTTTACTAATAAAATTTTATAATATTTATCATTAACTATACTATATGGAAATGAATAAAAATATAATCCCCTGATAAAATTATAGATATAATTTATATTGTTATTCCAATTAATAATACAAAGATTTTTAAAAATTTTTGGTGCTTTTTTAAAAAAAAACTTATTTAAATAAAATTGTTTTTTTAAATTTATTTTTTTTTTTTTTATTTTTTCAACTGTTTTTAAAATTAATTTTGCCCCCTTGATCATCAATCGATTTTGTAATAAATTAAAATTATCTTTAATTTTTATAACTTCTTTTTCTTGCAATACAATAAAGCCAAAATCAATCAAATTATTTAAAAAAAAAGTAGTAATACCTGTTTTTTTTTCACCATTTATAATTGACCAATTAATTGGAGCTGCGCCTCTATAAAAAGGCAAAAGAGATGGATGCAGGTTTATAGTTCCTAATTTTGGCATAGACCAAATTAATTTTGGAAGAATTTTAAAAGCAACTATAATATTAATATCTGTATTTATTTTTTTTAATTTTTTAATTAAATTGATATTAAAAAAATTTTTTGGCTGAAAAATAAGAATTTTTTTCTTTACAAAGAATTTAAGTAAAAAAGATTTTTTTTTTTTATTTTTTAAATTTATGTTTATTGAAGTTAATACTGCGGATATATTAAAATTATTAAAAAGAATATTTAAGCTCGGTATTGTAAATAATGATGTTCCTATAAAAACTATATTAAAATTACTCATAAATCTTAAAAAATTTAAATAAATAAAAATTTAAAACTATTTTTTAAAATTTAAAATTATGAAATTATTATTTTAAAATTAAAAATATTAATTTATAAAATAAAAAAAATATTTCAATAAAAGGTAAATCTAATATCACACTGCTTCAACTACCTACCCTTGCTTTTTTCCAAACCTGGGGGATTTAATAGGAGCTAGTTGTATTGATTTACCAAAAAAAATTAACTTAAAAAAGTTATATAATAAATATAATAAATTAATATTTTAATTTAAAAAAAAATATTAATTTTAAAATTTATAAAATAAAAAAGCGGAGAAAGAGGGATTCGAACCCTCGGTATATATAAATATACGGCAATTTAGCAAACTGCTGGTTTAAGCCACTCACCCATCTCTCCAATATTATATAAATTAAATTTAATAAAAAAATTTATTAATTATGTATATTTTGATAATAATTAAAAATTTAATAAAATTAATATATTATAATGCTAATATAAAATTATTTAAATTAATATTTTAATTTAATTAAGTAATATTTAATTTAAATATAATTTTATTGTATAAAAATTAAAAAATGACAATACTAAACAAAAAAAATAATACTTTTAATGATACTATTATTGGCCATCCTAAAGGATTATTTGTTTTATTTTTTACAGAAATGTGGGAAAGATTTAGTTACTATGGAATGAGAGCTATTTTAGTTATGTTTCTTACTACAGCAACAATAAAAGGTGGATTTGGATGGTCTCAGAGCCAATCAATAGAGCTTTATGGATTTTATAGTATGTTTGTATATCTCACTGGTATATTAGGAGGATTTATTGCAGATAGGTATTTAGGATTAAAATTATCTGTATTATGTGGTTGTATATTTCAATGTTTAGGACATTTTTTATTAGCTTTGACTATTATTTTTGATGAGATAGTTTTTTTTATTGGATTAATATTCTTAGTAATAGGTTGTGGTTTGATAAAACCGAATATATCTACCATGGTTGGATTACTTTATAAAAAAGATGATATAAAGAGAGATTCTGGATTTACGATATTTTATATGGGGGTAAATTTAGGAGCATTATTTGCACCATTAGTAGTAGGATGGGTTGGAGAAAAAATATCATGGCACTATGGTTTTGGAATAGCTGGTATTGGAATGGTAATTAGTATTTTAACTTTTATGTTCGGACAAAAATACTTACATCAAATACCAAAAGAAATAAATGTTTATAAAGAAAAATTAAAATTAACAGATTTGATAAAAAGTTTTACAAAAAAAGAAAAAGAGAGGCTTTTGCTTCTTTTAATAATTTTCATATTTTTAGGAATATTTTTTATTGCATTTGAACAGTCAGCTGGGCTGTTAATTTTATATGCACAAAATCACACTAACCGTAATTTTTTAAATATTAATATACCTGCTAGTTGGCTTCAAGGGTGTAATCCATTATTTGTAGTATGTCTTGCTCCGATTATATCGATAATATGGGAAAAAATATCCAAAAGTTATAAATACATATCTCCAATACACAAAGTTGCAGCTGGAAATATAATAATAGGATTAAGTTTTTTATTTATGATAGCTGCAAACTTGCAAGAAAAATATCAGTTTCCAGAGGAATCTCCAATATATTGGTTAATTATAACTTATTTATTTCAGACTATTGGAGAATTGTGTTTATCACCTGTCTCGATGGCTTTTGTTACTAAGTTGTCACCAAAAAGAGTTACTTCATTAGTTATGGGTATTTATTTCTCAATTTTTGGAATAGCTAACTACTTATCTGCAAAAATAGGAAAAATGGCTTTTTATTTAGGAGAATTAACGATATTTGAAATTATATTCTTTATAACTATAATGCCTGGAATTTTATTAATATTTTTTAGTAAAAAGTTGATAAAATTAGCAAATGAAAAGAACTAAAAAATGTTAATAGATTTATATTATTTTCCAAGCTTGGAATATTTTAATCTTTTATTAAAAAGAAAAACCATAATTGAAATATGTGGAAATTATAAAAAAAAAAATTTTAAAAACAAATGTCTTATATTGCATAATAAAAAAATTCAAAAATTAACTATTCCTATTATTAAAAATAGAAAAATAAATTCTTATAAAGATATTAAAATTGACAACAGCTATGATCATTGGAGAAATTTATGTGTAACATATTCTAATGCACCATATTTTGATTTTTTTGCAGAGTATTTTTCTAAAATAATATTATTAAAGAAAACTTTTTTATTTGATTTAAATATTTCAATATTAATAATTTGTTTAAAAATTTTAAAAATAAAAAAGTATATTAAATTTTCAAGTAAATACATAAAAAATAATAATTTATATAAACCTATAGAACATAATAAAATATATAAAAAAAAAATTATATCAAATTTAAGTATTATAAATTTTATATTTTACAAAGGAGAAGGTATATATAAAATATTAAAGAATTAATTATTAAAAATATTTATTTTTTTTTTTAAAAAAACACTTATTTTATTTAAATTAATTTTATTTATTTTATCTTTTGTTGTTATTCCTATTAACATTCCAAAAATTCCTTTTTTACCATTGCAGTATTCATAAATTTTATCAATGTAGTTTTTAATCAAAATATTAATTAATTTTATTATTTTTGTATTATTATTTTCTTGAATTAAATTAAACTTTTTTATTATGCATAATAGTGAAACTTTATAATTTTTCAATAAGTAAAAATATATGTTTTGATAAGCAAATGAAAAGCTAATTTTTTTTAATTCAATTAACTCAATTAATATAATTAAATTCTTAAGTTGAATTGGAAGATTTTTAACAGAAACTTTATTTTTATTTATAAAAAGTTTTATTGGACCTATTATCCAGTTTATTACTGACTTGTAATAAAAAGTTAAATTACATAATTTATCAAAAAATAAGACTATATTTTTATCATTTAATATAATATTAATATTATAATAAGAAAGATTATATAGTTTTAAAAATTTATTAAAAAAATTAATAGGTAATGATGATATTTTTTTTTTTATAGAATTGATCCATAAATTTGATATCACTACTGGGCTTAAATCTGGCTCCATAAAATAACGATAATCATTCAATCCTTCCTTTTCTCTTTGTGAAATTGTAATATTTTTTAATGCATTAAAATGTCTAGTTTCTGAAATGATCTTTCCTCCTTTTTGAAGTATTTTAAATTGCCTTTTAATTTCATGCTCAATAGCTAGTTTTACATTTTTAATAGAATTTATATTTTTTATTTCTACTTTTTTTCCAAAAATTTTTTCTGACTTTAACATAAGGGATATATTAACATCGCACCTTAGTGCGCCTTCTTCCATATTATCATTGCATATTTCTAGATATCTAATAATTTTTCTAATTTCTGTTAAAAATAAACATGCTTCATTTGAATCTTTGATAATTGGATCTGTTATGATTTCAATCAATGGAATTCCTCCGCGATTAAAATTAATTAACGTTTTTTTATTTAAAACATCATGTACTAGTTTTCCAGAATCTTCCTCTAGTTGTATTCTGTTGATATTAATTTTTTTTTGATTATTATTAATACTTATGTAGCCATTTCTGCATATTGGAGTTTTATTTTGTGTAATTTGGTATCCTTTAGCCATATCTGGATAAAAATAATTTTTTCTATCAAAAAAATTTTTTTTAGTAATATCTGAGTGGCATATCAACCCCATCTTGATTGCAAACTCAATAGCTTTTTTATTAATACTTGGCAGCACTCCGGGGTGCGCAAGAGTAAATAAATCAATATTTTTATTTGGATTTAATGTATAATTATTTAATTCTGAAGAAAAAAATTTACTTTTAGTAAGTAATTGCAGATGAACTTCAAGTCCAATTATTGATTTGTATTTTTTTATACAAAAATTATTCATTATTTTTTGTTAAAATATTGTATTTTTTTATAATTTAAAATTAAACTAATATTTTATTATAAAATATTTTTATAGCTAAGATTAGGATTTTATTTAATTTATTTTTATCCTCACCTTCTAATATTGCAAAATAATTTTGGCTGCTTTTTTTTCCATTTATTAATAAAGAAAAAATCTCCATTAAGTCTTTTGCATTTTTTTTTAGTATTTTTATAATATCAGAAGATAAAATAATTATTATAAAAGGTATTTTATTAACCTCTATACCAAAGGTTAAAAAAAATAATTCATATTTAGATTTTAATCTTAGGGCTGCTTTTTTTATAATTTCAATATTACTTAAATTTAATTTTTCTATTAAAAAATTAAATTTATTTATATTTCTTATTTTTGATTTAATACTATTTAATGTGTTTTGGGTTTTTTTTTTTTGTTGAATTAATATTTTTTTTCTAATTAAAGAATTTTCTTTTATCATAGAGGAGATAAATTTTTCAATATTTTGCGAATATTTTGTTAATTTTAAAATTTTATCAATTAAAATTAATTTATTATTTATATAGTTTTCTGCAATATTAGAGGTAATAGATTCTATTCTTTTGATTCCAGAAGCTATAGAATTTGAAGATATAATTTTAAAAAATTTTATATTATTAGATTCACAAATATGTGTGCCAGAGCATAATTCTAAAGAAAAATTTTTATCAAAAGAAATGACTCTGACAAATTTTTTGTATTTTTCTTTAAAAAATGAAAGTGCATTCATTTTTTTTGCTTTTTCTATATCAATTGACCTATACTCTTTGATTAATATATTTTTTTTTATTTTATTATTAACTAAATTTTCTATTTTTTCTAACTCTAGCTTCGTTAATGATTTATAATGTAAAAAATCAAATCTTAGTAACTTTTCATTAATAAATGATCCTTTTTGCTCTATATGTGATCCTAATATTTTTTTAAGTGTTGATTGTAAGATATGAGTTGCACTGTGATTATTGGATATTAAAAATCTATTTTTAATATTTATAACCCCCTTGAATTTTTTTGTCAAGTTCTTAGGCAGTTGATTTACATAATGAATAATTAAGTTATTTTCTTTTTGAGTATTTATAATATTTATTATTTCATCATTATGTTGAATATATCCAATATCTCCAGCCTGGCCGCCTCCTTCGGGATAAAAAGGGGTTTTATCAAAAACTAATTGATATATAATATTATTATTTTTTTCAATAGTTCTATATTTTACAATTTTTAATATTAAACTAAAATAATCATAACCAGCAAAATAACTTTTTAAATTTTCAATTATTATAATCCAGTCTGATTTATTAATAATAAAATTACTTTTTGAAGTATTTTTTTGATCATTCATATATTCATCAAAAGATTTACTGTCAATGCTTAAATTATTTTCTCTTGCAATAAGTTTTGTTAAATCAGCAGGAAAGCCATAAGTATCATACAGATCAAAAACTAATTTACCGCTTATAACTTTAAAATGATTATTTTTCGATTTATTAATATTTATAATATTTTCTAATTTTAAAATTCCACTTTTTAGAGATTTAAAAAAAGAAATTTCTTCGGATTTAACTATTTTTTCTATAAATAATTTTTGAGAATTTAAATTGAAGAATATATCTTTAAATTTATCTGTAAAAGAATGAATAAGTTTATATATAAATGGTTTTTGAAAACCTAAATATGTATATCCGTACCTAACTGCTCTTCTTAAAATTTTTTTAATAACATAGCCTGATTTATTGTTATCAGGAATTTTGCCTTCAGAAATTACAAAAGATATTGATCTAACGTGATCAGCGATAACTCTTATGGCTATATCTATTTTTTTGTTTTTTCCATAAATTTTATTTGAATTATTAGAAATACAGTTAATAATTGGTTTAAATATATCTGTATCATAGGTAGATTTTTTATTTTGCATAACCATGGCAAGTCTTTCCAGTCCCATGCCTGTATCAATATGTTTATTTAATAGCTTTTCTAATTTTTTATTTTTTAATCTATTGTATTTTATAAAAACTAAATTCCACAATTCAATTATAAAAGGATTTTCAATATTTATTAATTTTGTTCCTAAGATTATTTTTTTTTCAAATCTATTTCTTGAATCTATATATATTTCAGAACATGGCCCACATGGACCAATAGTTGACATTTCCCAAAAATTTTCAACCTTAGACTTAAAGATAATTTTACTTTTTAAAAGATAATTTTTCCATATATTATAAGTGTTAATATCAAAAGATATATTTTCATTAATATCTCCCGCAAAAACAGTAATATATAGTTTTTTTTTACATATTTTATATATTTTTGTAATTAGCTCCCATGCTAATTTTATTGCATATTTTTTAAAATAATCACCAAAAGACCAATTTCCTAACATTTCAAACATAGTATGGTGATATGTATCTATTCCAACTTCTTCAAGGTCATTATGTTTGCCTGAAATTCTTAGGCAAGGTTGGTTATTTGTGGCTTTTTTATACTTTGAATTTTTATTATTAAGAAATATATCTTTAAACTGATTCATTCCTGCATTTGTAAACATTACAGTTGAATCTAGATCATTAATAATTGAACTAGATCTAATATATGTATGATTATTTTTTTTAAAAAAATTTATAAATTTAGATCTTATTGTTTTAGAATTCATATATTAATTTTATTTATAAAATAATTTTTTTTAATTTTTATTTATAATAAAAAACTTGCTTACAATAAAAAACTTATAAAATTTTTTTTATTTTGCATTAAAATAAAAAAATTTTATTTTTTTTAATTAAAAATAATTATTATAATTTTAGTTTAAAAAATTAATATTATTAGATTTTTATAATTTTCTATTTTTTTCTTCTTTGTGTTTTTTTATCTTTTTTATTTTTAATAAAAATTTCATTATAGTCTACTAATTCTATTAAGCACATTTTTGAATTATCACCTAGTCTATTGTTGATTTTAATAATTCTTGTATAACCACTATTTCTATTTAATATTTTTTCAGAAATGTTATTAAATAATTCTTTTACAACTATTTTATCTTGAAATTTAGAAAATATTGTTCTTCTAGAATGTATAGTATCTGTTTTAGATTTATAAATAATAGGATCAATAAATTTTTTTAATACTTTCGCCTTAGCAAGAGTGGTGAATATTCTTTTGTTAATAATTAATGATTTAGATAAATTTTTAATTAAAGCTTTTCTATGAGAAACTTTTCTTCCTAAATGATTAAACTTCTTTCCATGTTTCATTTTAAATATTATTTTTTTATATTAAATTATTAACTTTCTATTTTATATTTTAATAAATTCATCCCAAAGCTTAAGTTTTTTTCAGACACCAAGCTTTCTAGCTCTGCAAGAGATTTTTTTCCAAAATTTCTAAATTTCATCATATCAGAAATTTCTAATCTTACCAAATCGCCTAGTTTTTTTATATTAGCTGCTTTCAGACAATTAAATGCTCTTACGGATAAGTCGAGATCACTAAGAGATGTTTGTAGTAATTTTCTAATATGCAATCCTTCTTCATCTAATATATCTTTTTCATCCGTATCTGGTATATCTAAAATAATATCTTTATCAGAAAAAAGTATAAAATGTCTAATCAAAATATTAACTGCTTTTTTTAAAGCATCTTCAGGATGAATGGATCCATCTGTCTCAACTTGAATAATTAATTTTTCATAATCAGTTTTTTTTTCAACTCTAGTGTTTTCAATATTATATTTTACATTAGTAATGGGAGTGAATATTGAATCAATTGGAATGAATCCTGAGATTTTGTCAAATTTAATATTTTCATATGCAGGGATATAGCCTCTGCCTTTTGAGACAATAATTTCTAAATTAAAATTTATTTTTTCATCAATATTGCAAATTATAAGATCTGGATTTAAGATTTCAAAAATAGAGGTTGAACTTGCAATATCTCCTGCCTTAAAAACTCTTTGATTATTTATTGATATATATATTTTTTCTTGTATTATTTCTGATATTTTTTTAAATCTAACTTTTTTTAAATTCAAAATTATTTCTATTAAATCTTCAACGACGCCTGGTATGCTAGAAAATTCATGCTGTATACCGGGTATTCTAATAAATGTAATTGCATAACCTTCTAAAGAAGATAGCAATACTCTTCTTAGTGCATTTCCAATTGTTACACCATAACCTCTTTCGAGAGGTTTAAATGTAAAAATTCCATAAAATTCATTAGATTTTTCCATTAAAACTTTTTCTGGAATTTGAAAAGGTATCATTGGCATTTTTTTTATTTAATTATAAAATTTAATTTTAAAAAATTATTTAGAGTATAATTCAATAATACTTTGATCATTAATTTTTTCAGGAATTTCCTCTCTATTTGGCAGGGAGATGAATTTACCAACCATTTGATCTGAATTCCATTCTAACCAAGAATATTTTTTATTATTATTATTTAATTTAGCAATAAATAAAGATTTAATTTTAGACTTTTCTCTAATACTAATTAAATCTCCTTTCTTAAGCACATAAGATGGTATGTTAACTATTTTTCCATTAACATTGATATGCTTATGAGAAACAATTTGTCTGGCAAATCTTCTTGTAGAAGCTATTCCTAGTCTAAATATTGTATTATCTAAACGAGACTCTAGTAACTGTAATAATATTTTACCTGTTACGCCTTTTTTTTTTAAAGATTTATTAAAAATATTTAAAAATTGCTTTTCAAGAATACCATATATATATTTAACTTTTTGTTTTTCCATTAATTGTACAGCATATTCGGATTTTTTTCTCCTAACTCTTCCGTGCTGCCCTGGTGGATAATTTTTTTTTTGTAATGATTTGTTTGAACCAAAAATATAATCATTAAATTTTCTAGAAATTTTAACCTTTGGTCCTATATATCTTGCCATTTTTAATAGTTTTTTTAAAAAATTTTATTTAATAATCTATGGTCTCCTGCGCTTAGAAGGCCTACATCCATTATATGGAATTGGGGTAATATCTTGAATCATAGAAACTTCTATACCGCTATCTTGTATAGCCCTAATTGCAGATTCGCGACCAACCCCAGGTCCTTTGACATAAATAATTACTTTTTTTAAACCTAGTTCATACGCAGATTTTGCGCAATCAAGAGCCGCTACTTGAGCTGCATAAGGTGTATTTTTTTTAGAACCCCTGAATCCCATTTTTCCAGCTGAAGACCATGATATTACTTGGCCAAATTGATTTGTTATAGAAATAATTATATTATTAAACGTAGCTTTAATATGAGCTTGGCCTAAAGTATTAATATTTACAGATTTTTTTCTTTTTTTTTCTTTCTTTTTTTGAGACATTTATAATAAATTTAAAAATTTTATAAATATAAAAACAAATTTATTTAGTAACTTTTTTTTTATTAGCAATGGTCTTTCTTTTACCTTTTCTAGTTCTAGTGTTGTTTTTTGTTCTCTGACCTCTTACTGGCAAGCCAATGCGATGCCTCTGACCTCTATAGCAATTAATATCAATAAGTCTTTTTATATTTAGTCTTATTTCTGATTTCAAAAGACCTTCTATTTTATATTTTTGGCTAATCAGAATTCTTATTTTCTGATACTCCTCTTCAGTCCAATTTAAAATTTTTTTATTTTTATCAACGTTAGTTTCTTTAAAAATTTTATTTGATAAACTACGCCCAATACCAAAAATATATGTTAGCGCAATCTCTCCTCTTTTATTTTCAGGAATATTAACCCCTAATAATCTAGTCATGTTTTTTATCCTTGTCTTTGTTTAAATTTTTTATTTTTTTTATTAATAGTGTATAAAACTCCTTTTCTGCGAACTATTTTGCAATCAGGAGTGCGTTTTTTGAGTGACGATTTAACTTTCATAATAATAATTTATTTATATCTATAAACTATGCGACCTTTACTAAGATCGTAAGGGGAAATCTCTAATTTAACTTTATCTCCTGGTATTATTTTTATATAAAATTTTCTCATTTTCCCAGAAATATGAGCGATCGTTAAAAATCCATTTAAAAGCCTTACTCTAAACATCGCATTAGGCAACGCTTCTTCTACTATACCTTCTTGTTCAATAGGTTTTTGTTTAGACATATTAAAATTTAAAAATTTTTTTTATAATATTTATATGTTGTTAAAATTTTTATATTATTTTTTAAAATTATAAAAGTATATTTAAATAAATTAATAGTTTTATCGAGTATTTTTTAATAAACCAACTAACTACATTATTGACTCCTATATGTTTTAATTTAATTCCATTTTTTTTTATATAAATTTTTATAGTTATTTATAAAATCTTTTATAATTAAATATTTAAAGTTTTCTATATAGTTCAAACTACATAATAAATATCATTAATTACTAAATTTAATTTTATTGAATTAATTTTTATATATAATAACTTTTTTATAAAATTCAATAAATTCATAATGTATTTAAATAAATAATAAAATTATTATAAAATATTTTAAAAAAATAATATTTTCTTTTCTGTTTATATTGATTAAAAAATATATACAAAATTAAGATATAAATAAAAAAAAGAAATTTTTTATTTTTTTTAAATAAAATTTTTTTACAATTCTTAATTGTATTGTTTGTAACTTCATTTAAAAAAATTCTTTTAATATCTGATCTTGTTTTTATAAAAATATTACTTAAGATATAAATTTTTCTTTTAATTAATTTTATTTTTTTTAATTTTTTTAAAAAAATTATATTCAATATAGTAAAATATTATTACAAATTTTTATAATTTATCTATATTTTCTATATTATTATATTGATCTACTAGTAGATAACTTTTTACTTTTTCTATTATTTCAAGCAATACGCTAACTATAATTAAAAGAGAAGTTCCTCCATAAAATCGACTAAAAGCTTTATTGATGCCAAAAAAATATGCTAAAGATGGTAGTGTTGCAACTATTACTAAAAAAAATGAAGATGGTAATATAATTTTATTTATAATTTTACGTATAAACTCAGCAGTTGATCTTCCTGGTTCAATTCCAGGAATAAATCCTTTGTTTTTTTTTATCTTATTTGCCATTTCGATTGGATTCATAGTAATGGAAGTATAAAAAAATGTAAATATTATAATTAATACAGAAAGCAAAGTATTGTATTGCCAGGTTGTAAAATCAGAAAAAGAAACTAATAATGAAGATATGTATTCATTATTTTTAAAAAAAAACTTTTGAAGCAATGATGGAATAAACATTAGTGCTTGAGAGAATATAATAGGCATCACTCCGGTAGAATTTATTTTCAATGGTATATTTTGTTTTTCTTCATTATAGGTATTGTCTTGACATATTTGATTTGGATATTTTATAGGAATTTTTCTTTTGGCTTGAATAAACATTGTTATTAACATAATAATTAAAAATAAAAAAAATATTTCTACTAAAAAAAAAAGAAAACCTTTTATTCCTAATGATATTATTTCTGATAACAATGCTCTTGGTAATGATGAAATTATCCCAGTCATAATTAGCAAGGAAATGCCATTACCAACTCCCTGGTCTGTTATTTTTTCTCCTAACCAAACACAAAATATAGTCCCTGTTACTAATATTATTATAGAGAAAGATAAAAAAAAAGATTTTTTTATAATAATAATTTCATTTGGAATAAATGTCAACAGATAACCTAATGATTGGAAGAAAGCAATAAATATAGTTAAAATTTTAGTAATTTGATTTAATTTATTTCTGCCAGAATCACCTTCTTGGTTTATTTTTTGAAAATATGGTATCATAATAGTAAATAAATGCATTATAATAGATGCTGATATATATGGCATGATACCCAATGCAAATATTGATGCATTACTAAAAGCTCCCCCTAAAAATGTATTTAATAAACCAAAAATACCCTTTATGTCACTAGATAATTTCGAAGAATCTATACCAGGTAGTACTATATAAGAGCCTAGTCTAAATACCATAAGGTAATATAAGGTATTTAACAAGCGCAATCTTAATTCTTCTGCAGAAAATATGTTTTTTATTTTTGAAAAAAATTTATTCATTTAAGTTTGTAAAATTAAATTATTATAGCTTTTCCTCCTAAATTTTTAATTATTTTTAACGAAGAAGATGAAAATGCATTTGCAAAAATTTCTAATTTAACTTTTAAACTTCCCATTCCTAAAATTTTAAATTTATCATTTTTAGAAATTAAACTATTTTCTAGTAATATTTTCTTATCAATCTTAAAATATTTTTTTTTATCGACCAGTCTTTGTATATCAGATAAATTTATAACTTTATAGGTAATTCGATTATATCTCTTAAACCCAAAAATTGGAATTCTTCTTTTTAAGGGTGTTTGTCCGCCCTCAAATCCTATTTTTCTTTTATATCCTGACCTAGATTTTGCACCCTTATGTCCTCTTGTAGAAGTTCCGCCCCTGCCTGATCCCTGGCCCCTGCCAATTCTTTTTTTAGATTTTATAGATTTAAAAACAGGTGTTAAAGTATTTAATTTCATATTTTATAATAATTTTATTTTAATTAAATGACTAACTTTTTGAATCATTCCTTTAATTTGTAAAGTTTCATAAACTTGAATACTTTTATTAATTTTTCCAAGGCCAAGGGCTTTTATTGTGCGTTTTTGAGATACAGGTCTTTTAATAGCACTTTTTATTTGTGTGATTTGAATTTTTCCTAACATTAAATTATTATCCTTTAAAAACTTTATAAATTGAAATTCCACGATGCATTGCCACTGTCAATGGATCTCTTATTTTTAAAAGGGCAGCAAAAGTAGCCTTAACAACATTGTGTAAGTTTGACGATCCCTTTGATTTAGAAAGTATATTACTGATTCCTAAAACTTCTATAATAGCCCTAACTCCTCCACCAGCAATAATTCCAGTTCCAAATCCAGCAGGTTTTAATAAAATTAGACTTCCTTTAAATTTTCCAATTACAGTATGTGAAATAGTTTTATTTAGAATAGGAACCTTTATTAAATTTTTTTTAGCATCTTCTATTCCTTTAGAAATAGCATTTGTTACTTCATTTGCTTTTCCAAGGCCATAGCCAACTATTCCTTTTTTATTTCCTACAACCACAATTGCAGAAAAACTAAAATTACGCCCGCCTTTAACAACTTTAGTTACTCTATTAACAGAAACAACTTTTTCTTTTAAGTCAATTTCATTTGTTTTTAATCTTTTTTTATATTTTATCATAATTTTTAAAAAATAAGACCTTTTTCTTTTGCGCCCTCTGCTAATGCTTTTATCTTGCCATGATAAATATATCCTGATCTATCAAAAATAACATTATGAATGCCTTTTAGTATTGCTTTTTTTGCCAAAATCTTACCAACTTCTTTAGATTTTTCAATATTAATATTACCTTTTAATTTTAAAGAACAAGCTGAAGCAAGAGTTACTCCAGCTTCATCATCAATTAATTGTGCATAAATAGTTTTATTGCTTTTATATATTGAAAGTCTTGGTATTAAAAAAGTTCCATTGATTTTTTTTCTAATTTTTTTTCTTATTTTTAATCTTCTTAATATTTTATTATTCATTAATTAATCTTTTTATTATTTATTTTTTATGCAGTTCTATCTTTTCCTGATTTTTTAATAATTATTTCATCTACAAACTTAATTCCCTTTCCTTTATAAGGTTCTATTTTTCTTAAAGATCTTATTTTTGCAGTTATTTGTCCAACAAGCTGCTTATTTATTCCTTCAATTGAAATTATACAATTTTTTAATTTATTAAGTGTTAGTTTAACCAAAACTTCTGATGGTAGATAAAAAAATATAGGATGAGAATAACCAAGATATAATTTTAATAAATTATCTTTTATATCTGCCTTGTAGCCCACTCCTACTAATTCCAATTCTTTTTTAAAACCCTCAGTAACACCAATAATCATATTATTTACAAGAGACCTGTATAAACCATGAAGTGCTTTATATTTTTTTTCTTTTAAAAAAGTATTAACAAGCAGAATTGTATCTTCCTTGATATTTACTTTAATAAATGGATTGATATATTGCGTAAGAACACCCATAGGACCTTTAACATTAATAATATTTTTAAAAATATTTACAGTAACATTATTAGGTATTTTAATTAATAATTTTCCTATTCTTGACATACTATATTAAAAATTTAATAAACATGACATAACATTTCTCCTCCTATATTTATAATACTTGCCTCCTTATCAGTAATTATACCCTTAGAGGTAGATAAAATAATTATTCCTAAACCATTTAATATTTTAGGTATATTTTTTTTTCCTACATACTTTCTTAAGCCAGGCTTACTTATCCTCTTAATTGATACTATAGCGGGATCTTTTTCTTTATTATATTTGAGAGCTATCTTAATAAAACCTTTAATTTTAGATTTTTCATCAAATTTATAATCTTGTATATATCCTTTATTATATAAAACTTTTGTAATTTCTTTTTTTATACTTGACTGAGGTATCTTAATAATTAAGTGCTTAGCTTTAATAGCATTTCTTATTATTGTTAAATAATCAGAAATTGGATCAGTTATCATAAATCAATTTATTCAAATAATAAAATTATATTAATTTAATATTTTTATAAAAAATTAACAATTAAATTTTTACCAACTTGCTTTTTTAATGCCTGGTATTTTTCCAAAAGCAGCCCATTTTCTAAAAATAATTCTTGATACTCCAAATTTTCTCATATAACTTCTTTTTCTTCCAGTGATTCTGCATCTATTATTTAATCTTACAGGAGATGAGTCTCTAGGCAATCTATCTAGCTTATTGTATTGTTTTGTTAATTTAAGTTGAGTGCGCTCATTTGCATACTGAACAACCATTTTCATTCTTTTCGTTTCTCTTATTTTTATAGATAATTTAGACATAATAATTAAATTTTATTTTTTAAAGGGCATTCCCATTGCTTTTAATAATTCATATCCATCTTTATCATTTTGCGCACTAGTAATAATTGTAATATTCATTCCAGAAAGTTTGTTAATTTGATCAATTTTAATTTCTGGAAATATAATCTGCTCTTTAACTCCTAGATTATAATTACCTTTACCATCAAAGCTTTTTTTATCTAAACCTTGAAAATCTCTAACCCTTGGCAGCGCAAGTGTAACTAATCTATCAAAAAATTCATACATCTTTTTATTATGAAGCGTTACTTTGATGCCAATAGACATCCCTTCTCGTAATTTAAAATTAGATATAGATTTTTTTGCCTTAGTAAGAACTGCTTTTTGTCCAGATATCATGCTTAATTCTTTGACAGATAAAGTTATAAATTTTTTATCATTTATAAACTTACCTATGCCTTTATTGATATAAATTGCTTTCAATCTTGGAACTTGCATTATAGATTTATACTGCATCTCTTTTTTAAGAATATAAATTATATCTTGAAAATATTTTTCTTTTATTCTTGGTTGACTCATGCTTTCTTAATTTTTTTTAGAATATTTCTTAATGTCTTCTTTGTTTTTGATTTTTCCTATTTTGACAGGCTTGAAAGTATTTGGATCAATCAACATTAAGTTACTTATATGTATACTTGATTCTATTTTATCTATTCTGCCCTTAGAGTTCTTTGCCGATGGTTTTATATGCTTAGAGATTATATTTACACCTCTAACAATTGCTCTATATTTCTTAGGCAATACAGTTAATATTTCTCCTCTTTTTTTTTTATAATTACCTGATAATACTTGAACAATATCTCCTTTTTTTATTTTAATTTTTATCATTTTTATAAATTTCTTTTAATTACAAGACCTCTGGTGCCAAAGAAGCTATTTTCGTAAATTTTTTATCCTTCACTTCTCTTGCAATAGGACCAAAAACTCTTGTGCCTTTGGGTTCATTATTAGGAGTCAATAAAACTATTGCGTTATCTTCAAATTTAATATAAGAGCCATCTTTTCTTCTGACATTTTTTTTAGTTCTTACAACTACGGCCGGCAAAACTGTCCCTTTTTTTAAATTACTAGATGATATCACAGACTTAACAGTTACTATTATTTTATCTCCAAGACTTGCATATCTTTTTTTTGTACCGCCTAAAACTCTAATACATAGTGCTTTTTTTCCTCCACTATTATCTGCAATATTGACTACTGATTCTTGTTGTAACATTTAATTAATTTTTTATTATTTTAACAATCCTCCATCTTTTATTTTTACTAATTGGTCGAGTTTCCATAATTTTTACCATATCTCCAATTTTGCAAACGTTATTTTCATCATGGACCATAAATTTAGTAGTTTTTTTAATAAACTTTCCATAAAAAGAATGCTTTAATATTCTATCTACTCTAATTATAACAGATTTATTGCATTTATTTTTTACTACTTTTCCAATCTTTTCTTTTCTAAAATTTCTTTTTATAATCATTATTTTTTAAAATTTTTATAACTCTAGCTGTTTTTAATTTTGCTATCAATTTTCTAAAATACCTAATTTTCATTGGATTTTCTATCTTAGAAATAGCATGTGAAAATTTTAGTTTATTTAAATTATTTTTTTCAAAAAAAATTTTTTCGTTCAAATCTTTTAAAGAAAGTTTAATAATATCTGAATATTTCATTTTCTTTTAAATTTTATAATCCTTTCTAATGATAAATTTTGTTTGAATAGGTAATTTTTGAGCTGCTAGTCTTAGTGATTCTTTTGCAATATCTATATCTACGCCATCAGACTCAAATAAAATACGCCCTGGCTTAACCACAGAAACCCAATATTCTAAAGACCCCTTACCTTTACCCATCCTGACTTCAGCTGGTTTTTTTGTTATTGGTTTATCTGGAAATATTCTGATCCATATTTGGCCTTGTCTTTTCATATATCTTGTAAGAGCTATTCTTGCCGCTTCAATTTGTCTTGCACTAATCCAGGCAGGTTCTAGACTTTTCAAACCAAATACACCAAAAGACAAAATATTACCTCTTTGTGATAAACCTTTAATTCTACCTTTTTGTCTTTTTTTATATTTTAATCTTTTTGGTTGTAACATATTAAAAATAACTATAATTATCTAAATCTTTTAGAAAATCCCACTTTTCTTTTTTTTAATGAATCCGAAATTAATCCTATATTTGGAGATAAGTCTTTCTTTCCATATATTTCACCATAAAATATCCAAACTTTTACACCAATCTTTCCGTATGTAGTGTTTGCTTCTGAAAAAGCATAATCTATGTCTGCTCTGAATGTATGTAAAGGAACTCTTCCTTCTTTGTATTCTTCGCTTCTTGCCATCTCAGAACCCCCTAGCCTACCAGATATTCTAATTTTTATTCCTTTTGACCCAGCCTTCATTGCAGAAACAATAGATTGCTTCATAATTCTTCTAAAAGATGCTCTTGATTTTAATTGTTGAGCAATAGAATCCGCAACTAATTTAGAATTTAATTCTGGTTTTTTGATTTCAAAAATATTAATTTGAATTTCTTTATCTGTTATTTTTTTTAATTCTTCTTTAATTTTATCCACCTCAGACCCGCCTTTGCCAATAACTATGCCTGGCCTGGCTGTATTGACAGTTAAAATAATTTTCTTAAGAGTTCTTTCGATAATAATTTTAGATATAGCACCTTTAATCAATCTGGCATAGATATAAGATCTAATTTTCTCATCTTCCATTAATTTATCAGAAAAAGTTTTTTTATTTGCAAACCAATTAGAGTCCCAGCCTTTAATATATCCCAATCTAAGAGCTATAGGATTAACTTTTTGTCCCATTATTTTAAATATTTATTTATTAATTTTAATTTTACTATCTAACACTATAGTAATATGACTAAGTCTTTTTCTTATTCTATGCGCTCTTCCTTGCGGAGCAGGTCGAATTCTTTTTAACATTCCTGCGCAATTTACAAAAATAGATTCAATATATAATTCAAAATTTTCTATTTTTAAATTTTTATTCTTATTCTGCCAATTTGAAATTACTGATAAAAGCAATTTTTCCAAATGCAAAGATCCTTTTTTTGGACAGTATTTAAGAATTTTTAAAGCTTTAACCGCATTCATATTTCTAATTAAGTCTACTACTAATTTTACTTTTCTAGAAGAAATATGTAAATTTTTTAGCTTTGCTATAACTTTCATAAATTAATTTAATTATTTTTTATTTTTTTTATATATATGACCTCTAAAAATTCTAGTTGGAGCAAATTCCCCTAATTTATGACCAACCATATTTTCTGTGATAAATACTGTAATAAATTTATTTCCATTATGTATAGCAAAAGTATGACCTACAAAATCAGGAGTTATAGTAGATCTTCTAGACCAAGTTTTTATGATAGATTTTTTATGATTTTTATTATTAATATTATTTATATGTTTTTGTAAATGATACTCAACATATGGCCCTTTTTTTATAGATCTAGACATTATTTTTTACTTTTTTCAATAATTAATCTATTAGAATATTTATTTAACAATCTTGTTTTTTTTCCTTTCGCATATAATCCTTTTTCAGATACAGGATGGCCTCCCGATGCCTTCCCTTCGCCTCCGCCCATAGGGTGATCAACTGGATTCATCGCAACGCCTCTTGTTCGAGGTCTTCTTCCTAGCCATCTATTTCTTCCAGCTTTTCCAAGAATAATATTAACATGATAGCTATTAGAAACACTTCCTATTGTTGCCATGCATTTTGATAATACTTTTCTCATTTCTCCAGAAGGTAGTTTAAGAACAGCATAATTATCTTTTCTTGCTAATAATTGAGTATAAGTACCTGCACTTCTCGAAATAACACCGCCTTTCCCTGGAGTTAATTCTATATTATGAATTGCGGTTCCTAGTGGTATTTTATCTAATGGCATCGCATTTCCTATTTCAGAAACAATATTGTTTTTGCTAGAAAAAATAATACTTCCAATTTTAATATTTTCTGGAGCAATGATATAGGACTTTTTTCCATCTTTATAATAAAGCATTGCAATAAATGCAGTTCTGACTGGATCATATTCTATGGATTTTACCACTGCTGGAATATTGTATTTTTTTCTTAAAAAATCAACTACGCGCATTCTTTTTTTATGACCTCCTCCTCTGTTTTTTACCATTATTTTTCCAGAATTATTTCTTCCAGCTTTTTTTTTTATAAAAACTAATAATGATTTTTCTGGTTTATTTTTTGTAATATGAGAGAAATCTGGCAAGATTCTAAATCTTTGACCAGGCGTGATAGGATTTATTTTTTTTACTTTCATTTTATACTAAACTATTTATTAATACCAGTGTTATTCATGCCGGTATAAAAATCAATAATTTCTTCATTTTTTAATGTTATGATTACTTTTTTATAAGATGAAACCTTTCCTTTGTATAATTTTTTATTTATATACTTATTTTTTTTTTTACTTTTATAGTTAATGGTATTAATATTTTTAATTGTGACCTTATAGATTTTTTCTATTAACTTTTTAACTTCTATTTTGTTGCTATTTTTATCAACAATAAACCCATACATGCCTTTTTTATTAAGAATAGACATTTTTTCTGTTAATAAAGCTTTTTTCAGAATAAACATTTTAAAAAATTTTTTTATTTATTTTATTTAATGAATTTTCACTAATTAATAATTTTTCAGCATTAATAATATCATATGTATTTATTTGGTTTACAGTAATGATATTTGAATTTTTAATATTTCTATTAGAAAAAATAATGTTTTTTTGGAATTCTGATATTATTAATAATGTTTTAAATTGCAATAAAGAGAGATTTTTTAATATTATTAAATAATCTTTAGTTTTGCATGATGAAAAATTAAAATCTTCAATTACTGTAATGTTATTTTCTTTTGCTTTGTACGTAAGTGCTGATTTTTTTGCTAAGAGTTTTATTTTTTTATTTATTTTAAACCTATAGTCTCTAGGACTGGGTCCGAAAATTTTACCTCCGCCGCGAAAAATAGGAGATTTAATATCACCAGCTCTTGCAGTACCTGTGCCTTTTTGTTTTTTTATTTTTTTTGTTGAACCTACAACTTCTGACCTTCCTTTTACTTTATGAGTTCCCTGTCTTTGATTTATAAGAAAATTTTTAATATCTAAATATAAAGCATGATCATTTGGTATAATATTAAATATATTTTCAGATAAAAGAATTTTTTTATTTGTATCTTCTCCTGTATTATGTAATACTTTTAATTCCATATTTTTATTTTTCTAAAATTATGTAAGAATTTTTTGATCCAGGAATACATCCATTAACAACAATAATGTTTTCTTCAAAAATTATCTTTAAAATTTTTAAGTTTAAAATCTTGACTTTAGCCCCTCCCATTCTTCCTGCCATTCTCATTCCTTTAAAAACTCTTGCTGGATAAGAGCAACCTCCAATTGACCCTGGAGCTCTTTGTCTGTTATGCTGCCCATGCGTAGCATCGCCGACACCTTTAAAATTGTGTCTTTTTACAACACCTTGAAATCCCTTTCCTTTAGAAGTACCAGATATATTTATTAAATCACCCTCATTAAAAACATCTTTAATATTAATTTCTTTTCCCAAAAATAAATTTTCATCATAATCTTCTTGAAAATTTTTAAATTCTATTAATTTTTTAAGCGGCTTAGTATTTGATTTTTTAAAGTGGCCTAATAAGCTTTTTTTTGTATTTTTTTTTTTTTTGTCATAACCTAATTGTATGGCATTATATCCATCAGTATCATTTTTTTTTATTTGTGTTACAAAGTGAGAATCAGTTTTTATTATTGTGCATGGCAAATTATTACCTTTTTCATCATAAATATTTGTCATTCCAATTTTTTTACAAATCATTCCAAGCATCTTAGACAGTATTTTTAGTATAAAAATTATAAATTTATAAAAATATTATTTTATATAAAAATAAAATATTAAAAAAATATTTTTTAATATTTTTAATTATAACTTATATTTATATTTAATATCTAAAATTTTTGAAAAGATATCAATTATTTCAAAAATAAGAAAATTTTGTTTTAATCTTTCTTTATTTTTTTTATTACTCTTGTAAGTATTATAATTATTGAAATTTATATCATGAAATTTATTAATTAAACTGAAAATAAAAATCCCATTTTTATCTTTAATGAAAAAATTTTTTAATTTTTTTTCTAAAAAAAAAGATTTTGAAATAATTTTTTTAGAAAAACCACATTTAAATATTGCATGGTCATGATATTTTAAGTATTTACAACATTTAGTGTTTATTTTAAACATTTTTATATTTTTTTTAAAAATATATAAAGACTTTATATCATTTAAAATTTTTAAAATTTTTTTTTTTTTAGTATTATTTTTGCAGTTTTTAGTTAAAATTGTAAAAAAATAAAAATTTTTTAATTTAAACAAAGGGGATGGTTTTTTTTTGTGTGTATGTAGCCAATTAATTATAATATCAATTTCTTTAAATTTTCCTATTTTTCTATTTTGAAAGTTTATTTTTTTAAAATAAATTTTTAATTTTTTACTTTTAGAATTCATAAAAAAATTTAAATTTTTTTTTTTTTTTAAAAAAATAATTTTATTAAAAATATTGTTTATTGTTTTGTTTGATAATTTTATTTTTTTATTAATCGATAGTATTAAATATTCATTATTAATATTATATAATTTATATATTTTATAAATTTTATTACTTATTAAAGGGCCTATGATAGATTTATTTTTTAATCTATATAAATTATTTTTAATATAAAAAGGCAATTCTTTTTTTTTTAAGTTTAAAAAAAATAAATTATTTTCTTTATTGATTTTAAAAAAATTAAAATATCTAAATTTCAGTATTGTTTTATATAAATTTACCTCAAATTTTATTATATCATTTTTATGAGATTTGATTAAAAATTTTATATATTTTATAAAATCTATATTATTTATTTCATAAAAATTTTTATTAAAATACTTATTTAATAAAGAAGAATTATTGAAATAAATTTTAGGATTAATTAATTCGCAATAAGATATATAATTATATTTTATATTTATATAATTTTTATTTAATAAATACTCTCTTTTTAATTCTAGATTATTTATAAAAAAACTTTTTTTAATAATGTTATTAATTTTATTTTTGATTCTTAATCTAGATAATTTTTTTTTAAAATTAATCCAATTATTTCTTTTTTTTATAAAATTTTTAAATAAATATTTAAAATATATTTTTATTTTATTTTTAAAAAATATTTTTTTTTTTTTAAAAATTTTTATAATATTAAAATCAATATTATTTCTTTTTATTAAATCAATTATTTCATAATTTGTTATTAAAATATTAATATAAAAATATTCTTGATTATAAATTTCTTGCTCTATAATTTCTTTCCAAGTTTTTTGAATTAAAAAAATTTTTATTAATTTTTTTGGCTTTCTATTGTACTTTAAATAGTAATTAAGTATTTTTTTTTCCAAAAAAAGTTTATAATTTTTTAAATAAAATTTTTTTTTATTTAAAAAGCTTATTTTATTATTCTTTTTTTGAAAAAAAAAGTTAATATTATCAATAAAGTTGCTAAATAAAAAAAAAATAAATATTAAAATTATAATTAATATTTTATATTTTTTTATTTTTATAAAAAGATTCATTTTGCTTTTACAAAGGATTAACTAATATAAAAATAAAAAATAATTAACAATATTGTTAATATTTTCTTAATTTAATTTAAATATTAAATTTTATTTTATTAAATACTTTTTTAATTTAAATTATTTTATTTTATGATAAAATTTTCTTTAAAAGATATAATTAGTCACACCAAAAAATATGGATTTATTTATCCTTCAAGTGATATATATAATGGATTAAGCTCTGTTTATGACTATGGACCAAATGGTGTTGAATTAAAAAAAAATTTAAAAGATTTATGGTGGAAGAGTATGGTTTATTTTAATAATAATATTATTGGCCTAGACTCTTCTATATTGATGAATTCATCTGTTTGGATTGCATCTGGGCATGTTTCTAATTTTAGTGATATTATGGTCGATAATAAAGATTCTAATAAAAGATATCGCATTGATGCTCTTGTTAATTTTTATTCTTTGTTTTTATTAAAACATGGAAATATTGAAAATTATTATTATTTTTTGAATATTTTTAATTTTTTTCTTAAAAAAAAAAATTTAAAAGAAATCTATAATTTTTTAATAATAGAATCTGTTGTATGTCCAATTTCTAAAACTTCAAATTGGACTGAAGTTAGAGATTGTAATTTAATGCTAAAAACTAGCTTAAATTTTTTTAATAATAAATCTAATATATATTTAAGGCCAGAAACTGCCCAGGGTATATTTATTAACTTTTTAAATATCCTTAAAACTTCAAAAATAAATTTACCTTTTGGCATTGCTCAAATTGGAAAAGTTTTTAGAAATGAAATAATAGCAAGGCAATTTATATTTCGAATGAAAGAATTTGAGCAAATGGAAATGCAATTTTTTATTAACCCTAAAGACGAAAGTTTTTGGTTTAATTATTGGAAACTTGTGCGTATAAAATGGTATTCTATTTTAAATATTTTTAATAATAATATTAAATTTTATAATCATGTAAATCTTTCTCATTATGCCAATTATGCAGTTGATATTAAATATAATTTTCCTTTTGGATTTAAAGAGGTTGAAGGTATACATTCTAGAACAGACTTTGATATTAAAAATCATCAATCTTTTTCTAAAAAAAAAATTCAATATTTTGATTCAATAGAAAAAAAATCATACATTCCCTATGTTATTGAAACCTCCGTAGGTTGCGATAGATTATTTTTAATGATTTTATGCAATTCTCTTATTAAAGAAAAAAAAAAAGAGAAAGAAAGGGTTTATTTGAATCTTCCTTTTATTATTGCACCTGTTAAATTAGCTATATTGCCATTATTTAAAAAAAGCTCTTTAATAGAAAAATCTATTAATATTTTTAATTATTTAAAATATTATTTTAAAGTGGTGTATGATGATTCTCAATCTATAGGAAAAAGATACATAAAGCAAGATTTAATCGGAACCCCTTATTGCATCACAGTAGATTATAAAACATTAAATAATAATATAATTACTATTAGAGATAGAAATACTATGATTCAAAACTGTCTGTATATCGATGAGTTATATTTTTATTTAAACAATAAATTTAACTTGAAGTTTATTTTTGATAAATTATTTAATATTTTAAATTAAATTTTTTTTTAAAATAAAATATTAGATATAATTTATATTTAACTAAAATTAGTTTTTTTAAAAATATTTTTATATATTTAATAAAAGCTATTTTTTTCTTAACATATAATATGCCTCAACTATACGATCAGGAGAAAATTCTAAGATAGAATTATCTGAACTAAGGGTATCTGGAATAATATTTATATTAAATTTTGTATTATAATAATCTCTAAAATAGCATCTTTTGAGATTTATGAAATTTGGCTGAATTTTCCTTTTTTGATAGTTGAATCGCCTATTTTGGTACTCTAATGCATCTATTTTCTCTTTTTTTTCATAATAATCAAACAAGGTAACAAAGCCTCCACAAAATAAGTTCGGACGAATGATTATTATCAAGATCCCTATAAGCAATAAATTAAGCAACGAGTTTTTTTTAAATAACATGTTTTTATTGAGATTTAAAATTAATTTATTAAAATTACACTTTAAAAAATAAATCAAAAAAAATTAACAAAAGTATTATATTTTTATTAATTTTATTTTTTATTATTTTTAATATCTAATATAATTAATTTTAAGCTTAAAAAAAAATAAAAATTAATGAAAAAAATTAACAAAAGTATTATATTTTCATTAATTTTATTTATTATTAGTCTTAATATTTAACATAATTAATTTTAAGCTTAAAAAAATAAAAATTAATGAAAAAAATTAACAAAGGTACTGCATTTTTATTAATTTTATTTCTTATTAGTTTTAACATAACTAGTTTTGAGCTTAAAAACAATAAAAAATTAATTAAAGAGATAAATAAAAAAAATTTTAAAATTAATATACAATTAGTAAAAAAATTATTAAAAAAAAGCGTTTTTTTATCAGAAAATGAATATGTTGATATAATTAATAATAAAAAAAATAATCCCATTATTCTTGCAATTATATTTAATAATTTACTATCAAATACTAAATTATTAAAAAAAATTAAAAAAAAAATAGAACTGATCGATCTTGATAATTTGAAATCTAGCTATACTCAATTAATGATAAAATGCTTTTTAGATAAAAAGACAATATCTGCCCCTCAAAAAATAGATTTAATATTTGAAACTTGGTATGTTGTTTCTGTATCTTTAAAATTAAAAAAAGAAATTGATAGTTTAACAAAATTTTGGTTCAATATGATTCATAAGGATGATATTTATAAAATAAATGATTATAGAGATGATTCTTTTAGTACGGTTTTGCATTGCGCGGTTATATATGATCTTTGTGAATGCGTAAAAATATTATTAAATTTTAGAAATATTAATGTTGATCTTCTAGATAAATACAACTTCACCCCTTTGCACTGGGCAGCTTACAATGGAAACTCTGAGATGATTAAAATTATTTTAAAAAAAAACCCTACTATACTAAATGCAAGGCAAGGAAAAAAATGAACTCCTATAGATATATGGAAGAAACTTCATTATTCACTACCTTGGCCGTCAATATATTAATTATTTAAAATATAGAAATGTTATTATTTTTAGTATTAATTTCAATATCTATTGATTTTTTTATATCTAAATATATAAAAATTAAATTTTCTAATTATTATATAATTTTTAGTTATATATTCATATCATTATTGAGTATATATTTTATTTTAATTTATAATTTTTTTAAAATATATTATAATATTAAATTTTTTAGAAATTTTTTAATTCCATTGATTATTATTAGTTATTTTTATAAATTAATGTATATAATAATTATATTTTTTTTAAAATTTTTTTTTCTTTTAAAAAAATATAAAAAAATATTGGAATTTAATTTTTTTTTACCAAAAGCATTAATTATAATAAATATAGCTCCAATAATTATTATATTTACTGGTATTATTTCAGGAGCTTATGATTATGAATTAAAAAAAATTAAAATAAATTTAAAAAAGTTACCAAAATCTTTTCATGGATTAAAAATTGGCCACTTATCGGATATACATAGTGGTAGTCTTTTTAATAAAATAGCTATTAAAGGCGGAATTGAAATACTAATGAATCAATGTCCGGATATTATTTTTTTTACAGGCGACCTGGTTAATTATCAGACTAATGAAATAATTGAATATATAAACATTTTTAAAAAAATCAATGCACCGCTAGGCGTGTATTCTGTTTTAGGAAATCATGACTATGGAGATTATATAAAATGGAATTCCTTATATCATAAATATAAAAATTTTTTAAATATGATTAAAATTCATAAATTATTAGGATGGAAATTAATGATAAATGAAAATAAAATTATTAAAAAAAATAAAAATAAAATTGCAATAATTGGAGTTGAGAATTGGGGTGTTGGTAAATTTCCAAAATACGGAAATTTAAAAAAAGCATATCATAAAATAAATAGAGATATTGATATAAAATTATTATTATCTCACGATCCCAGTCACTGGGATGATGAAATAAGGCCCTTTTTCAATGATATTGATATAACATTTTCTGGACACACTCATGGCTTTCAGTTTGGAATAGAATTAAATAAATTTAAATGGAGTCCTGCTCAATATAAGTATAAACAATGGAGTGGTTTGTATAAAAAAAAAAGTCAATATATATATGTAAATAAAGGCTTTGGATATATTGGATATCCAGGAAGAGTTGGTATGCTTCCAGAGTTAACAATTATAGAATTGGAAAAAAATTAATGTTTAATTAAAATTAATTTAATATTATTTATATATTTACTTAAAAAATAAATGAAAATAGAAAAAAAAATTAAATATTTAATTCAAGATGCATTCAAATCCAAATTTAAGATATTAATTTCTTTAAAATTTATAAAATTATATTTAACAAGTAAAAAATTTATCGGATCTTATACTTTTGTTATTTTCTCTTTTGTAAAAAAATTAAAACTAAATCCAATAGCAATTGGAAATACAATAGGAAAATTTTTAAAAGATAATTCTTTTTTTATAAATAATTTTATTATTGTAAAGGGCTTTTTGAATATAATAATAAAAAATAAATATTTAATAAAACAATTAAAATATACCATTGATGGTAATTTCTTTATTAATAAAAAAAAAAAAATATTAGTAGAGTTTTCATCTCCAAATACAAACAAACCTTTACATATCGGTCATTTAAGAAATATTTTTTTAGGAGACTCAATTTCAAAAATATTAAAATTTATAGGTCATAAAATCTATAAAGTCAACTTAGTTAATGATAGAGGTATTCATATTAGTAAATCAATGATTGCATATCAAAAATTTGGCAACAATACAAATCCAGGAGCACTAGGTATAAAGGGTGATCATTTTGTAGGTCAATATTATATTAAATTTGAAAAAGAATATAGAAAAGAATTATTTAAAAATAATTTTAAAAAATCTTTATTGCTATTTGAGGCTAGAGGTATGTTAAAAAAATGGGAATTAAAAAATAAATATATATTAGATCTTTGGAATAAAATGAATAACTGGGTTTATCAGGGATTTAATAATACTTATAGAAAAATAAACATAAATTTTGATAGAATATATTATGAATCTCAAACTTATTTATTGGGAAAAGAAATCGTAATAAATGGGTTAGAAAAAAATATTTTTTACAAGAAAAAAGATAACTCTGTATGTGTAGATTTAAAGAAAGAAGGTTTTGGTGAAAAAGTATTATTAAGATCTAATGAGACTTCTTTATATATTACTCAGGATCTAGGAACTATTGAAATGAGGCATAAGGATTATAATTTTAATAAATTAATTTATATAGTAGGGAATGAACAAAAGCATAATTTTGATGTTTTGTTTAAGATATTAAATAAATTAAATAAAAATTATGCAGTGTATCACTTGTCTTACGGGATGGTAAATTTACCAAATGGTAAAATACAATCCAGAAAAAATAATTTTGTAGATGCAGATTTTTTAATTAAAAAAATAGTATTTTCTGTCAAATTATATATAAATTTATCTAAAAAAAATAACTTTTTTTTAAAAGAAAAAGACAAAATTTATAATATTATTGGAATTGGAGCTTTAAAATACTTTTTTTTAAAAGTATTGCCAAAAAATGATTTATTATTTAATCCAAAATTGTCTATTAGTTTAAATGGAAACACTGCTCCTTTTATTCAATATACTTATGTTAGGATATTTTCTATGTTAAAAAATATAAATAAAAAATTTTTTTTATGGAATAATTTTTTTATTAGTGATTTAGATGATTTGCATTTTTTAGAAAAAAAAATCATTATAAAAATTTGTAATTTTTACAAAAAACTAAAAGAAGCATCTCAAAATTATTCACCATATGTTATAGTAAAATATTTATTTGAACTAACTAAGTTATATAATACAATGTACGGACAATTATCAATTTTACATATTAAAAATAATAAAAAAAAAAAATTTAGAATATATTTATCATATATAATTATTAAAATGATTAAAGTAAATATGAGATTATTAGGGATAGAATTACCCAATAAGATGTAATAAATTAATTTTTATAAATAATTTTAATTTTATCTTTTGAGTAAAAAGTATTTATTATTTTAATAAATAATTTAGTAATATCTTTTCCTTTTTGTAGTTGATTGATGTATATATATCCCATTGCAGATCCGCCTATTTGCGTAAAATTGTTTTCTATATTATTTGTTATAAGAAACAATGTAAAAACTATAAAAGCTATATATTTAATTTCAATATTTAATATTTTAAATTTAGGCGCTAAAAATGTTGTTATTATTATTATTGAACACACTCCACCTGTAGCGCCTATAACTTCAGAATTAATTTTTAAAAAGCCATATCCTATATTGTATAAAATAATAAAAAACAAACCTCCAGAAATGTTTCCCAATATATACAGTATAATAATTTTTTTATTATTTATAGATTTAGAGATAATTTTTACAAAAAAATTCAATATTAACATATTAAAAATAATATTTATAAATCCTTCATGCATGAATGAATATGTTAATATTGTCCACGGTCTATATAATAAATTTTTTAAAGAAGAAGATAGGTATATATATTTTTGAAATATATAATATTCTATTTCATATCCTAAAAATATAAAGAGTAATTTTAAAATTATTAAAAAAAATAAAATTATAAAATTAATATTTATAATTTTATAATTTGATTTTTGAAAAATTTTATAAAAAAAATTTTTCATTTTATTATAGTTTTAATTTTTTAAAATTTAAAATATTATTTTTTTTAAATATTTATTATTTAATTTTTTTTTTATAAAATTTATTTTTTATTTTTTGATAAAAATTTTATAAATATATAATTTTTATTTTAATTTTTAAAATTTATAAAAAACTTAATTTTTTTTATTTTCAAAGTATAAGTTATGCAATTTTATAATTTTAAAATTTTAGAAAAAAAATGGCAATCATATTGGAGGCAAAATAAAATATTTAAATCTTATGTAAATAAGAGTAAAAAAAAATTTTATATATTAGATATGTTTCCATATCCTTCTGGATCAGGTTTGCATGTTGGCCATACTATAGGATATATTGCGTCAGATATTTTCTCAAGATACAAGATGAATAAAGGCTATAATGTTTTACATCCAATGGGCTTTGATTCTTTTGGATTGCCAGCCGAACAATATGCAATACAAACCGGCCAACACCCAATCATAACTACTCAAAAAAATTCCTCAAAATATAAAGAGCAATTATATTCTCTGGGTATTTCTTTTGATTGGGATAGAGAATTGAGTACTTCTAAAAAAAATTACTACAAATGGACTCAATGGATCTTTATTAAATTATTTGAGAGCTGGTATGATTTTGATTTAAATTTAGCCAGGCCAATAAACTTATTGATATCAAATTTTGAAAAAAATGGAAATTTTTTTGTAAATACAATATCTAATAAAACAATAAAATTTTCTTCAAATCAATGGGTAGAAATGAATGAGAAAAAAAAACAATTAATTTTATTAAATTATAGACTTGCGTTTCTATCGTACATAAATGTCAATTGGTGCCCAAAATTAAATACAGTTTTAGCGAATGAAGAAGTAAAAAATGGTATCTCAGAAAGAGGTGGCTATAAGGTTTTTTTGAAAAAAATGAAACAATGGAGTCTTCGAACAACATCATATCAAGAAAGATTATTGAATGATCTAGATCAATTAAAGTGGCAAAACAATATTAAAACTATTCAAAATAACTGGATTGGAAAATATGAAGATTTTGGGTTTATTTTTAATTTATTTAAAAATAAAAGAATTAAAATAAATATTTTTATAAAATTTATTAGGGATATATATTATATAAATTACATAGCAATTTCTTTAGAAAATATTTTAATTAAGATAATTTTAAATAATTTAAATATTATAAAAAATTATAAAAATAATTTTTTATTACTTAAGAATAATGGTAAAAACTTTATTGGAATATTTACAGGTAAATATGCCTTTAATCCACTGAATAGTAATAAAATACCTATATGGATAAATAATTATTTATTAAAAGATTTAAAATTTATAACAATTGGAAACTCTCTAAATAATAAGCACGACTATTTTTTTGCAAAAAAATTTAATATATCAGTAAATAACTTAATTGAAATTAATAATAAAAATAGTTTTATTTTTAATAATAATAATATTATTATAAATTCTTTAATTTTAAATAAATTAAAAATAAAAAAAATTTATGTAGATTTTTTTAAAAGAATTGAAAAAAGAAATTTTTTTTTTAAAAAAAAAAATTATAAAATTCATGATTCTATTTTTAGTAGACAAAGGTATTGGGGTGAACCACTGCCTATTTTTTATAAAAAAAAAATTCCTTATTCAATCAGCGAAAAGAATCTTCCGATTATATTGCCAAAATTAAAAGAATATAAATTTAATAAAAACTTTAATTCTCCATTTGAAAATTTTTTAAATTGGAGGACAAAAAATGGATATTATATGGATACTAATACCATGCCTGCTTGGGCAGGATCTAATTGGTATTTTTTGAGATACATGAATTCTGATAATAAAAAACATTTTGTTGGCAAAAATGAAAGAAAATATTGGAAATGCGTAGATCTGTATATTGGAGGAGCTGAGCATGCTACTGGTCATCTGATCTACTCTCGATTTATCGTCAAATTTCTTTATGACTTAAATTATTTAAATATTCAAGAGCCTTTTACTGAACTTCTTAATCAGGGAATAATTCAAATAAAATCTTACTTAGTCTATAGAATAGAAAACACAAATAAGTTTATAAGTTTTAATTTAAAAAATAAATATAATACAGTATCTATACATATAGATATTAATTTCGTAAATGATAATATATTAGATATTAATAAATTTAAATTATGGCGAAATGATTTTAATAACGCTGAGTTTATATTAGAAAATAATAAATATATATGCGGTGATGTTATTGAGAAAATGTCAAAATCTAAACACAATGTAATTAATCCTGATGATTTTATTAAAAAGTATGGAGCAGATACATATAGAATTTATATGATGTTTTTAGGTCCAATAGATCAGTCTAAGTATTGGAATATTAATGGAATAAATGGAATATTTAGATTTATTAATAAATTATGGAATCTTTTTTACAATGAAAAAGGAGATTGGGTTGTTATTGATAAAAAACCAACAGATAAAGAGTTAAAAATAATTAATAAAACCATCAAAAAAATAGAAAAAGATATCATTAATAAACATTTTAATACTGCAATTAGTGCATTGATGATTTGTGTTAATGAGCTTTATATTATAAAATGTAATACGAAATCAATATTATCTAATTTAATTATTTTATTATCTCCATTTGCGCCGCATCTTTCTGAAGAAAAGTGGAAAATACTAGGAAATAAAGATAGTATTATTAAATCTATTTTTCCTATTTATAAAGATGAGTGTTTTCTAGAAAGCTCTTTTAAATATTCTATTTTTATTAATGGAAAATTATGTGAAAAAATTATTTTTTCTTCATCTATTTCGAATGATGAGATTAAAAAAAAAGTTTTATCTTTAAAAAGTATAAATAAATTTTTAAAAAATAAAAATATTAAAAATTTTATTATTGTACATAATAAAATTATTAATATTATTTTATGATTTTTTCACTATATGATTAATTAGTTTTTCGCAAAGCTTGCTTGTTTCTTTCGACATATACTCATCTCCTGTAGAATTGAGTATGCTTTGCGACAAACCTCCTAATGTATCAATATAGAATTTTTTCATTTCATCTATAGTCATTTTTTTAGTCCATAAATCTATTCTTAGTGTATTTTTTTTTTTATCATCCCATAGAGATATACTAATTGATTTTGTTTCTTTGATTTTATCTATATCCTCTATAGCATTCCAATATATTTTTTCAGGTGTTCTTTTGTCATCAAGTACTATTTTGAATTTAATTTCCGATTCTTTCATTTTTTTAATTAAAATTAATTTACTTTTAAATTTTAAAAATATTTTATATATAATTTATACTTCAATTATTCATACTCTTTTCCTACCTTTGTATATATTTTAAATTATATAAGTTTTAATTATGAAAGAAGGAAAAATAAAATTTTTTAATGAATCTAGAGGATTTGGATTTATTATAGATTCATCAGATGAGCAAGAGTATTTTGTTCATGTATCAGATCTCGTTGACAAAGTTAAGGAGGATGATAAGGTAGTTTTTAGTTTAAAGGAAAAAAGAAAAGGATTGAATGCAGTTAATGTAAGATTAATAAATTAATTTATTTAGTAAATAAGTCTACTTAAGGCTTATTTACAATTTAATAAATTTAATATTTTTTATTTATTTAAAATTATATGTATAAAAATCTTGTCATTGTAGAGTCTCCATCAAAATTAAAAACTATAAAAAAATATTTAGACAATAATTATATAATTAAATCTTGCAATGGACATGTAAGAGATCTTGTAAAAGGCTCAAAAGCTATTAATATTAAAAAAAATTTTAAAATTTATTATGAAATAAATAGAGAAAAAAAATATATAATAAATGAATTAAAAAAAATATCTAAAAAATTTAGATATATATATCTAGCAAGTGATAACGACAGAGAAGGAGAGGCTATATCGTGGCATCTAAAAGAATTATTAGAAATTAAATATAATAAAATAAAAAGAATAATTTTTAGAGAGATTACTAAAAATGCAATTCAAAATGCAATTCAAAATCCTAAAAAAATAAACTTTAATTTAATTAACGCTCAACAAACAAGGCGTATATTAGATAGGATTGTTGGGTATAAGCTTTCTTATCTTTTATGGAAAAAAATTAAAATAGGCTTATCTGCAGGAAGAGTTCAGTCCGTGGCAGTCAGATTAGTTGTAGAGAAAGAAAGATCTATTCATTTTTTTAACTTTTTTTCTAATTTTAAAGTTAAAGCTAATTTTATTAATAATAATAATAAAATTAAATGTGATTTTTCAAAAAAACTATTTAAAAAAGAAGTTGAAGGATTGTTTTTAAAATGTAAAAATTTAAAGTTTTTAATTACTAAAATTAAAAAAAAAATTCTTTACAAATCCCCTTTACCGCCATTTAAGACATCTACGCTTCAGCAAGAAGCAAATAAAATATTTGGATATTCTGTTACCAAAACAATGTTTTTAGCTCAAAATTTATATGAGTCTGGAGCAATTTCTTATATTAGAACAGATTCTATTAAATTATCAAAATATTCATTAAAAAAAATAAAAGAAGAAATTATAAAAAGCTATGGTATTTATTATTTTAAATTAAAAATTTATAAAAATGTTTCTCTGAATACTCAAGAGGCTCATGAAGCAATTAGGCCTACAGATTTTTCAAAAAAAAAACTAGGAAACACCCTGGATGAAAAGAAATTATATAAATTAATATGGAGTAGATCTATTGCATCTCAAATGAAAGATATAAAAATTCAAAATATTAAAATTATAATATCAGCTAATTTTTTAAATAATTTTTTTTTTATTAATAGTGAAATTACAAGGTTTGAAGGATTTTTAAAAGCTTATAAAGATTTTAATAAAGATAATGATCTAAAATTAAATAAATTTTTTTTCTTAAAATTAAAAGATGATTTGTCTTTGATAGATATTGAAGCAGTAGAAATTTTTAATAAGCCTCCTTCTAGGTATACAGAAGCTAGTTTTGTTAAAAAATTAGAAGAACTAGGAATTGGAAGGCCATCTACATACGCTCCAATTATATCTACAATTCAAAAAAGAGGATATATAAATAAAAAATTAAATAAAAAAAATCAAAAAGCAATTTTAGTGCTAAAATTAAAAAATAATAAAATTTATAATCATACGTTATTTAAGATTATTAATAATAATAAAAATAAATTATTTCCTACAAATATATCATTAATAGTTAATGATTTTTTAGTTTCACATTTTTCAAATATAACAAATTATAAATTTACCGCAAATATTGAAAAAAAGTTAGATTCTATTGCTCAAAATAAAAAATTTTGGATAAAAGTAGTAAAAAAATTTTATGAAAAATTTTATAAAAAATTAAAAATCGTTTCAAAAATTAACAAGTTCAATATAATTAAATCTAAATTTTTGGGAAAGTTTTTTAATAAAAAATTAATTATTACTAGATTTGGAAAATATGGTCCATTTATTCAATTCGGAGAAAATAAAAAAAATATAAAATTTATTAGTTTAAGAAAAGATCAATTAATTGAATATATTACTTTAAATGAAGCTTTGGATTTATTCAAATTTCCAAGAGATTTAGGTAGTTTTAAAAAAAAAAAAATCCTAATAGATATAGGGAGGTATGGTCCATATATAAAATATAATAATGAATTTTATAAAATTCCTAAAATCATAGAGCCTATCTTAATAAGTAAAATAAATTGTATTAAAATTATTAAAAATAAAAAAAAAATAAATCTACATAAAATTATTAACTTTTTTTTTAAAAAAAAAAAAATAAGGTTATCTAATGGGCCGTGGAGTTCTTTTTTTAAATTAAAAACTAAAAGTATTTTTATTTCACAAAATAAAAAAAATAAAAAAATAAAATTAAAAGAATGTATTAAGATAATTTTTATAAATCAATAGCACTTTTAATTTTTTTTTTATTTAAATAATAATTTTTTAATATAATTTTTAGCTTTTTTTTTATAATGGGTGTTATTATATATTCAATAAATTCTATATTATAATGTTTGTATTTTGATTTATTATTTAAGTATTCAATTAAATATAATTCCCATAATCTATGTAATTTTAGTATTTTTTCTCCTTTTATTTTTCCTAAATATGTCAATATTCATTTATTTGATTTTTTTTCAACCAAACCCCTTGTTGATAATAAAAAAAGACCAAATTTTATTTTTTTAATTGATATGTGTTTTTTTTTACTTAATTCATCTTCTTTTCTTCCTTTAAAAAAAGAATTATCTTTTTCTCCTAACTCGCATAACATTTTTAAAATATTTTCTAATAATATTTCATTTTTATTTTTATATTTTTTTATTTTTTTAAATAAAATTCCTTTTTTTGGAGAAAATATAAAAGAAAATATAGAAATAATAGAAATTACAATAACAATGCACGGACCTGTTGGTATCCCAAGTATTGTATAAGAAATAAAAGACCCTATTATTCCAGATAATATCGCCAATACTGCTGACAATATAATCATTTTTTTTAAATCATCAGTCCATAACCTTGCTGTTGCGGCCGGGGTGATCATTATAGAAGACATCAATACAATTCCAACTGTTTGTATTCCTGATATTACTGAAAAAATCACCAATAGTGTGATTAAAAATTCTAAATGTTCAATAGGCATACCTATTGATATTGCAAAATTTCTATCGAATGTTATAATAAATAATTCATTAAAAAATATTATAACACTAAATACTATTGCTATACTTATAAAAATAAAAATAATAATATCTTTTTTTAGCAAAGATGCCGCTTTTCCAAATAAAAAACTATGCAGACCAACTTGGTTGGGATTTCCTGATTGCTGTATTATGGTCAATAGCACTACTCCTGTTCCAAAAAATATAGATAAAATTATTGCAATTGCCGCATCTTCTTTAATTTTAGATTTTTTATGAATAATATTAATTAAAAACAATGATATCCATCCAGTTATAAATGCACCTAATGTAAGAAAAATTGAATTTTTAGTTCCAGAGATTATAAACGCGAGGCATATTCCAGGTAATATAGAATGAGAAAGTGCATCGCTAATAAGTGATTGTTTTTTTAAAAAAATAAAACAACCTACAATAGCCGCGCTTCCATTAAGAAGCATAATACCAGTTAATATATATATTAAATTAGGATTGTTTAAAAAAAAAAATTCAGTCAATAATTTCATATTTTATTTTTTTTTATTTAATATATTTAATTTTCCACCATACGTTTCTTGAATTAATTTTTTTGTAAATACTTTTTCGGTGGGCCCGGATGCAATTATTCTCATATTTAATAAAATAATCCAATTAAAATAATGCTCTACAGATTGCAAGTCATGATGCACAACAACAATGGTGTTTCCATTTTTAGTAATTTTTTTTAATAAATGTATAACTGCATTTTCGGTAGATGCATCTACTCCAGAAAATGGTTCATCCATAAAATATAAATTTGCCTCTTGCGCCAATGCCCTTGCGATAAATACTCTTTGTTTTTGACCTTCAGATAATTGAGATATTTGTTTATTTAAATGCTTGTCCATTTCTACTTTTTTTAAACATTCAATTGTTAATTTCTGATCTATCTTTTTTGGTTTTTTAAATAAGCCTAAGTGGGGATATCTACCCATCATTGCGACATCCAAAACAGAGGCTGGAAAATCCCAATCTACTGATTCTTTTTGCGGGACATAGCTGATTTTTTTTCTTACTTCTTTCAATTTTTTTTTAAAAATCTTAATATTTCCATTATAATTATTTAATCCCATTATTGTCTTTATTAATGTTGATTTTCCAGCTCCATTGGGTCCAATAATGCCAATTAAAGATCCTTTTGGTATCGATAGATTAATATTCCACAATATAGGCTTAGAGTCATAAGAAACAGTAAGATTTTTTATATCAATAATAGAATTTGGAGTGTTATAGATCATTTTAAAGTATTTAGAATCGTTTTTGTATTAGAACTTATAATACCTATGTAATTATCTTCAAAAGTATTTGCTTCACCTATTGCATCTGAGTGCAATCCCCCTCCAATTATTACGTTATATTTTTTTTCCCTACAACCCTCTATTACTGCTTGTAATGGTTTATCTGGAATGGATGTTTCTAAAAATATAGCTTTTATATTATTTAATATAATAAAATTTATCAATTCAATTATATCTTTAATGCCAAATTCAGAAACAGTTGAGATACCCTGCAATCCTTTGACTTTTATATTATATGATTTTCCAAAATAACTAAATGCATCATGTGCAGTAATTAATACTCTTTGTTTTTTTTTGATCTTTAAAATATTTTTTTTTATTGATTTATTTAATAGTTTTAAGTTTTTTATATATAAATTAGTATTATTTTGATAAAAATTTGAATACACTGTAATTTTTTTTTTTAATACATTATTAATATATTTTATGGTATTTATCCATAATTTTACACTAAACCAAATATGAGGATCTATACTACTAGAAAAACTTATATCTCTAATTAGATTTTTAATATTAATACTATTACTAATTGCATAAATATTCTTATTATTATTTAGTTTTTTAAATATTTCAGACATCTTGCCCTCTAGATTTAAACCATTGTAAAAAATAATATTAGAATTATTTAATTGTTTTAAGTTTAATTGAGTAGCTTTATATAGATGAGGATCCACCCCTGCGCCCATCAAGCTTGTAGTTTGAATTGATTTTTTTGTGATATTTTTAACTGCATCTTTAATAATACCAGTAGTAGTAATAATATTAAAAAAAAATTTTTTACTACAAAATGTAAATGAAAAAAATATGAATATTATTAATTTAATAACATTTTTTTTATAAAAATATTGCATTTTTAATTAAAATTATATTTTTTAAACTTTTATTAATATTTTAAATTAAAAAAATATTTGTTTAAAATTACATATATTTTATTAGTTTTAAAAATTTTATATTAAAAAAAGTCTTTTTTATAGAATTTTATTAATAATAAAATTAAATAAAAAATATAATATTGTATTATTATAATTTGATAACAAATGAAAAAAATAATTATTTTTCCAGGATCATTTGATCCTTTTACTAAAGGTCATGAATATATAGTATTAAAAAGTATAAAGTTTTTTGATAAAATTATTATATGTATTAATAGTAATATAAATAAAAAACGTTATTTTTCTGCAGAAAAAATGATATTTTGTATAAATAATATTTTTTATAAAAATAAAAAAATAAAAATTATAAAATACAATATATTAACATTTTTATTAACAAAAAAATATAATACAAACTACATAGTAAGAGGCATACGCAATGTTAAAGATTTCGAATATGAAAAAAATATTTTTTTTATTAATAATTATTTAAATAACACAATAGAGACTGTTTTTTTTATTACCCCTCCAGAATATTCTTACATTAATTCTACCGTTATTAGGGAAATACATAAATATGGTTTATGTATTAATTCATTTCTTCCATATAATTTATAATTACATTAAAAATAAACAAGGCGGCAGTATTTCTAGCTTATGGAAAAAAAGCTATGCGCAAAGTATGCGCATTGATACTTTTTAAATTTTAAAGATGAAAAAACAACTTTAATTCACAGATGAAATAAATAAGTATTGATATGTCAAAATAATTTATTTATTAAAAAGCAAGTTATATTCTTTTTTAGATCCAACGATTAAATCCTGGTATTTTTTAATACCTGTGCCGGCCGGGATTAAATGACCTATAATAACATTTTCCTTCAAACCTTTTAGATTATCCTCTTTGCCCCAGATTGATGCTTCACTTAGTATCTTTGTTGTTTCTTGAAAAGATGCAGCAGACATAAAACTATCCGTTCCTAATGATGATTGAGTAATGCCTTGCAACTTAGGCTTTGAAATAGCAGTTTCAATGCTTCTTGCTGTAATTATTTTTAATTTTTTTTGCCTTAAGTTTATATTTTCTTCATTTAATTTTCTTAAACTTATTATTTGTCCAATTTTAAATATTTGAGAATCTCCAGAATGAATAATTATTTTTTTATCAAATATTTGATCATTTTTTTCTCTAAATAAAAATTTATTGACAATCTGGCCTAATAAAAAACCTGTATCTCCAGATTCAACAATTTCAACTTTTTGCATCATTTGTCTTGCTATGATTTCAATATGTTTATCATTAATCTTTACTCCCTGAAGGCGATATATTTCTTGTATTTTTTGGACTAAATATTCTTGTAGAACAGTAGGTCCTTTTATGGATAAAATATCTGCTGGCGTAATTGCTCCTCCTGATAATGGATAGCCTGCTTTAATATAGTCATTATCTTGAACTAATATATGTTTTGAAAGAGGTATTGAGTATTTTTTTTCAATTAATTCCTTGGATTTAATAGTAATTTCTCGATTTCCTCTTTTGTTGATTTTGCCATAAATAACAATACCATCAATCTCACTTACTATTGCTGGATTCGATGGATTTCTTGCTTCAAATAATTCAGTAACTCTTGGAAGACCACCCGTGATATCTCTTGATTTATTCATAATTCTAGGAATTTTCGCTAAAATTTGACCAGAATTTATCACTTCTCCTTCTTTTACAAAAATATGAGCACCAATAGGTAAGTTATAATAGTTATTTTTTTTATTTTTATCTTCTATTATGATACTTGGATTTTCTCTTTTATCTTTTGGCTCTATAATAACTTTTTCTTTATGCCCAGTTTGATTGTCATATTCTTCTCTGTAAGTAATTCCCTCCTTTATTGATTCAAATTTTACTTTTCCGCTTTTTGAAGATATTATTACTGCATTATATGGATCCCAATGAAATAAATCTTCTCCTTTTTTTATCTTGGCATTTTCTTTGACTTTTAAGTATGCACTATAAGGAACGTGATAATTTGATAATATTTTTTTAGATTTAAAATCAATAATTTTAATTTCACCTGATCTTCCTAATACTATTTCGACATCTTCTTTTTCTTTATTTTTTGTTTTTATAAATTTAATATCTTCAAAAATAACTTTTCCATCAAATTTAGATTTTATTTTCGTCTCAATTGCTACGTTAGATGCAGTACCTCCAACATGAAATGTTCTTAAGGTTAACTGCGTACCAGGCTCGCCTATTGATTGAGCTGCAATAACTCCTATCGCTTCTCCAATTTGCACCATACTATCTGTTGCAAGATTTCTTCCATAGCATTTAATACATATTCCATTTTTACTTTCACACGTCAATACTGATCTAATTTCTAATTCTTCAATTGAACTACTTTTAATAATTTCAGATATTTTATCTGTTATTTCCTCTCCTGCGGAAAGAATAATATTTTTATTAATTGGATCTATTATGTCATTAACGCTAATTCTACCTAAAACTCTATCAGACAATAGTTCTATAATTTCATTATTTTCTTTTATATTTTCTGATACCACTATGCCTCTTATTGTTCCGCAATCTTCTTCTGTGATTATGATATCTTGAGCAACATCTACTAATCTTCTCGTTAGATAACCGGCATCTGCTGTTTTTAATGCCGTATCAGCAAGTCCTTTTCGCGCACCATGTGTAGATATAAAATACTCAACAACATCTAATCCCTCTTTAAAATTAGAAATAATCGGATTTTCTATAATCTCCCCAGCTTCCTGTAAATTTTTTTGTGGCTTTGCCATAAGTCCCCTCATACCACCTAACTGTCTTATCTGCTCTTTAGACCCTCTTGCGCCAGAATGCATCATCATATATACAGAATTAAACCCTTCTTGATCTTCTTCTAATTGATTTAATAATGAATTTGTAATTTGATTATTAGTTTTTATCCAAATATTTATTATTTGATTATATCTTTCATTATTTGTCATTAATCCCATGAAATAATTATCTAAAATAATATCAACATTATCATTAGCTTTAATTACTAAGTTGTTCTTTATTTTTGGAACTTTTATGTCATTTAATGAAATACTAAGGCCCCCTATACATGCAGATTCAAACCCCAAGTCTTTAATGTTATCTAAAAAATTAGCAGTGTATAGTATCCCTGAATTTTTATATACTTTAGATATTATTTTTTGTAAATTTTGACTTGTTAATAATTCATTTATAAATCCTAAATTTTTAGGAATATATTGATTAAAGACAACTCTGCCAGATACAGTATTGATAATTTTATTAACCACTTTATTATTTTCTAAAACATTAGCCTTTAGCTTTATATATGCATGTTGAGATATTTTCTCAGAATTAATAGCTATTATTACTTCTTGATTTGAAGAAAATATCAAACCCTCTCCTTTGATTTTATAATTTTTTTTACTTTTTTTTCCTTTTGTTATATAATATAGTCCTAATATCATATCTTTTGAAGGAATTGCAATAGGAAGGCCATTAGCAGGATTTAAAATATTATGAGAAGATAGCATTAATATAGAAGCTTCTGCAATTGCTTCCTGACTTAATGGAATATGAACCCCCATCATGTCGCCATCAAAATCAGCATTAAAAGCGGTACAAACTAATGGGTGTAATTGAATTGCTTTTCCTTCTATGAGTTTTGGTTGAAAAGCTTGTATTCCTAATCTATGAAGAGTTGGGGCTCTATTTAATAATATAGGGTGTCCTTGTAAAATATTTTCTAAAATATCCCATATTATAGGATTTTTAACATCGACAAATTTTTTTGCAGATTTTACAGTTTTTACTATACCTCTTTCTATTAATTTTCTTATAATAAATGGCTTAAATAATTCAGATGCCATATTTTTTGGTAATCCGCACTCATGTAATTTTAACTTAGGACCTACGACAATTACAGATCTGCCTGAATAATCTACTCTTTTTCCAAGAAGATTTTGTCTAAATCTACCTTGCTTGCCTTTAAGCATTTCGCTTAAAGACTTTAACGGCCTATTGCCTTCGTAAATTACTGTATTAATTCTTCTTGAATTATCCAATAATGCATCAACAGCTTCTTGTAGCATTCTTTTTTCATTTCTTAAAATAACTTCTGGAGCTTTTATGTTGATTAATTTTTTCAATCTATTATTCCTAATAACTATTCTTCTGTATAAATCATTTATATCTGAAGTCGCAAATTTTCCACCCTCCAAGGGTACCAGTGGCCTTAATTCTGGCGGAATGACAGGAACTATTTTAATAATCATCCATTCTGGTTTATTTTTAATTCTATTTCTTGAATCTCTAAAAGCTTCTATAATTTTGAGTCTCTTCAGTGCTTCTATTTTTTTTTGCTGAGACGAGCTATTTATAATCTGATCCTTTAAATCAAAAGAAAGCTCATCTAAATTTATTCTTTTAAGAAGCATCTCTAGTGCCTCTGCTCCCATTTTTGCTATAAATTTATTTGAATTTTTATCATTTAAGAGTTTATTATTAAATGGCAAAGTATCTATTATATCTAAGTACTCATCTTCATTAAGAAAATCCATATGATTTATTCCTTCTTCTATTTTTATCCCCGGCTGTATAACTATATATCTTTCATAATAAATTATTTGATCTAGCTTTTTTGTGGCCAATCCAATTAAATATCCAATTTTATTTGGCAAGGATCTAAAATACCAAATATGCGCAACAGGGATAACAAGTTCAATATGACCAACCCTGTCTCTTCTGACTTTTTTTTCAGTCACTTCAACACCACATCTATCACAAATAATTCCTTTGTATCTTATTCTTTTATATTTTCCACAATGACATTCCCAGTCTTTTACTGGTCCAAATATTTTTTCACAAAACAAGCCTTTCATTTCTGGCTTATAAGTTCTATAATTTATAGTTTCTGGTTGCGTTATTTCTCCATAAGATTTTTCAAGTATTGACTCTGGAGAAGCAAGACTAATAGTAATTTTAGAAAAATTAGTAACTTTTTTTTTATAATTTGTAAATAACATTTTTTTATTTAATTTATAAAAAATTTAGTTTTATTTATGATTTTAATTTAAAGTTATTTCAAGACACAGTCCTTTTAATTCATGAACTAATACATTAAACGATTCTGGCAAATTGGGCGTTTTGATATTTTCGCCTTTAACTATAGCTTCATAAGCTTTTGTTCTACCATTGATATCATCTGATTTTATTGTTAAAATCTCTCTAAGTAAATATGCTGCACCAAAAGCCTCCAGTGACCAGACTTCCATTTCTCCAAATCTCTGACCTCCAAATTGTGATTTTCCGCCCAGCGGTTGCTGTGTAATTAATGAATAAGGACCAATAGATCTTGCATGCATTTTATCGTCTATTAAATGATTTAATTTTAACATATATATAACACCTACTGTTACTTTTTGATCAAATTTTTTGCCACTTAATCCATCATAGAGATTTACTTTTCCTAAATTAAATATATTAGCATGCTTGAGCTCTCGATCTATTTCTTGTATAGATGCACTATCAAATATTGGAGTAGAGTATTTTTTATTTAGCTCAAGTCCTGCCCATCCTAAAATTGTTTCATAAATTTGGCCTAAATTCATTCTTGCAGGAACGCCTATTGCGTTTAAGACAATATCAACCGAAGTTCCATCGCATAAAAATGGCAGATCTTCTTCTTTGACAATTTTTGCAACTACGCCTTTATTACCATGTCTTCCTGACATTTTATCTCCAACTTTTAATTTTCTTTTTTTAGCAATATATACTTTTGCTATTTTAACAATTCCAGTTGGTAAATCATCCCCAACTTCTAGTTTAAATTTTTCTCTTTTGAAATTTCTTAATATTTTACTTCGAGTTTTATGATAATTTTTCACTAAGATATTTATTAATTGATTGATTTCTTTTATGTTTGTCCAATTATCTATTATAATATCCTCGATAAAATTATTTTCTTCTAAAATATTAAAATTTATTTTTTTTTTATATATATATTTGTCTGGAAATAATTTTTCTTTAATTAAATCAAATGTAAATTTTGTATTTTTTGAATTTACCTTATCTCCATGTTTATTATAAATAGAATTAGATTTTTTATTTTCTAATATATTATTTAGTTTATTTATCATAATGATTTTTAATGAAATTAATTTTTTTGAATATTTGTCTTTTAATTCATTAATTTTATTTTTTATCTTAAATTTTAAATCTTTATCTTTTTTAAATTTTGAAAAAATTTTTACTTCTATAACAGTTCCTTCGGATGAAGGGGGAAGTCTTAATGATGCATCTTTTACATTCCCAGCTTTATCTCCAAAAATAGCTCTTAATAATTTTTCTTCTGGAGTTGGATCTGTCTCTCCTTTTGGGGTAATTTTTCCAATTAATATATCACCTTCTTTAACTTTTGATCCTATCTTTATAATACCATTTTCATCCAGATTTTTTATCATTTCTTCATTAACGTTCGGAATTTCATTGGTCAACTCCTCTTCTCCTTTTTTCGTATCCCTTACTTCTAGTTCGAATTCTTCAATATGTATTGAAGTAAAAATATCATCTCTAATTATTTTTTCTGATATAACAATTGCATCTTCAAAATTATAACCCCTCCACAACATAAAGGCAACTTTTAAATTTCTACCTAATGCTAGTTCGCCATCTTGAGTTGCATACCCTTCGCATAAAAGTTGATTAATTTTTACATTTTCATCTTTAAAAACTATAGGCTTTAAATTAATACATGTTTCTTGATTTGTTCCTATAAATTTAGACAAGTTATAAGTTTCAATCTCTTCATTAAAGGAAGATATTTTTTCTTCTTTTGAAAGTTCGTATTTAATTATAATTTTTTTAGAATCAACGTATTTTATTGTCCCATTTTTTTTGGCATATATTAATCCACGAAAGTCTGTTGCTACTTTTGCCTCTACACCAGTCCCTACTATTGGAGATTCTGGACTAATAAGAGGAACAGCTTGTCTTTGCATATTAGATCCCATTAATGCTCGATTTGCATCATCATGCTCTAAAAAAGGAATTAGAGACGCAGCAATTGAAACAATTTGATTTGGGGCGATATCTATATAAGAAACTTTATTTTTATCTATTATTGGAAAATCACCCTCACATCTTACTTTGATTTTATTTTCTATTATATTGTTTTTATCATCTAAGTTTATATTTGCTTGAGCTATGTTATATTTATCTTCCTCCTCTGCAGTAAGATAGTAAATTTTATTACCTGTATCTATTTTCCCATTTTCAACTTTTTTGTATGGAGTTTGAATAAAACCCATGTTATTAATTTTGGCATATATACATAGTGATGAAATTAATCCAATATTTGGACCCTCTGGGGTTTCAATTGTACATAATCTTCCATAATGAGTGTAGTGAACATCACGAACTTCAAAACCAGCTCTTTCTCTCGAAAGACCTCCGGGTCCCAGTGCAGAAATTCTTCTTTTATGAGTAACTTCAGATAATGGGTTTATTTGATCCATAAATTGAGAAAGAGGACTTGTGCCAAAGAAAGAATTTATAACAGATGATAAAATCCTTGCATTAACAAGACCACTAGGCTTAAATTCTTCATTATCCACTATGCTCATTTTTTCTTTTATTGTTCTTGATATTCTTGACAATCCTATGCCAAATTGATTATACAACTGTTCACCTACAGTCCTTACTCTTCTGTTACTAAGGTGATCTATATCATCCACTACTGCTTTTGAATTTATTAGTCCAACCAAATATTTTACAATTTTTATAATATCTTCTTTGGTTAATATTTTAACTGTATTTGGAGTATTAATATTATCAAGTTTTTTATTAATTCTGTATCTACCAACCTCTCCTAGATCATATCTTTTATTACTAAAAAATAAATTCTGTATTATTTCTTTTGCAGTTTGCTCATCTGGCGCCTCTGTGTTTTTTAATTGTCTGTATATTTGTTCAGCAGCCTCTCTTTCTGAATTCGAGTTGTCTTGATCTAAACTATTGTATATTACAGCATAATCTGACTTGTTTATGCTATTTTTTGTAACAGTTATTAATTTTACATTTTCCTCTAATAATCTATCTATTAATTCTTTGCTAATCACCTCTTTCCTATGAAATTGAACTTCATTTCTGTCAATAGTTACTACCTCTCCGGTATCGTCATCTACAAAGTCTTCTGTCCATCTTTTTAGTACTCTCGCAGCTATTTCGTCTCCTATTCTTTTGTTAAGTTCCTTTCTTGTTACTTTAATATCTTCTGATATTTTAAATATATTTAAAATATCTCTATCTAGACCATAACCTATGGCTCTTAAAAGCGTTGTAATTGGAAATTTTTTTTTTCTATCTATATACGCATACATTATATTATTAATGTCTGTAGCAAATTCAATCCAAGATCCTCTAAATGGTATTACTCTAGAAGAGTAAAGTTTTGCGCCATTTGTATGCTTGCTTTGTCCAAAAAATACACCAGGAGATCTATGTAGCTGAGAGACTATTGCTCTTTCTGCTCCATTAATTATAAAAGATCCTTTTAGCGTCATATATGGTATGTTACCTAAAAACACTTCTTGCTCTATATCTTTAAAGTTATCTTCAAAATTTTTTGAAGATAATTTTAATTTTGCTTTTAATGGCACTGCATACGTTACTCCTCTTTCAATACATTCTTCTGGAGAATATTTTGGCAAATCAAGTGAATAATCTATAAAATCTAATATAAAATTTTCTTTTCCATCTATTATGGGGAAATTTTCTATAAAAACTTTATACAAACCTTCTTCATTTTTTTTAGAAGATAATGTTTCTAGTTGAAAAAAATCTTTAAAAGATTTAATTTGAATATCCATAAAATCAGGATAATCTACTATAGATTTAATAGAAGAAAAATTTATTCTTTTACTTTTCAAATTTTCTTTTTTTTCCAAGTTATTAAAATTTTAATAAATAATAAAAAAATATAAAAAAATTTATTTTAACTCAACACTAGCTCCGATATCTTCTAATTGCTTTTTCATTTGATTAGCTTCGTCTTTTTTTACTTTTTCTTTTATAGCTTTTGGCGCAGACTCTACGAGATCTTTAGATTCTTTTAATCCTAGTGATGTGAATTCTTTCACTAATTTTACTACTGCTAATTTTTTAGATCCTATAGAAGTTAAGATTACATCAAATTCAGTTTTTTCTTCTTTTTTTTTATCACCACCTAATGTATCATTTTGAACTGGAGTTGATGGTACAACTGGTTCAATATTATAATCTTTTTTTAATATTTCAGATAATTCATTAATTTGCTTTACGTTTAAATTAACTAATTTTTCTGCTAATTCTTTAAGTTCTAACATATTTTTTTAATATTTTAATTTAATAATAAATAATTTATTTTTTTTTCTTTAAACCTTCAATAATACTAAATATTTTATTTTTTTCATTATTTAATGAATTAATAATTTCACCAATAGAAAATTTTAATAGTAAAATTATATCATATATCATTTCATTTTTAGATTTAATTTTTATTAATTTTTCTAAAGATTCGTTGCCAATAAATAATGATTCTTCAATAAAAGCAATTTTAAGTTTAATTTTTTTAATACTATCAAGGTCTCTAAAGCTTTTTATAATTTTAGCAGGTTGGTTGCTATTTAAATTATTTGTAATTAATATTCCTGAAAATCCTTTTAAAAACTTTAAATCAATGTTGATGTTATTTAATTCTTTTAAAGTTTTTTTTATTAAAGTATTTTTTACTACTTGATAAGATATTTTTTTCTTAAAGCATTCTTTTCTAAATTTATTTATTTCTTCTACTTTTAGTCCGCTTGCATCTATTATATAAAAACAATTAGATAATAATTTATCCTTAAGTTTATTTACAATTTGAATTTTATCTTTTATATACATATTTTTTTATACAATAATATTTTTTTTATCAATAGTAATACTTTTACTCATTGTACTTGAAAGTGTAATATTTTTTAAATATATACCTTTTAAAGATGCAGGTCTAATTTTTATAATTAAATTTATTAATTCTATAATATTTTTTTTAATTTCTTTATCTGAAAAAGAAATTCTTCCAACACTAGAGTGTATTATTCCATATTTATCTGTTTTAAAAAAAATTTTACCCTTTTGGATTTTTTTTATTGAATCTTCTAGCTTTGTTGTTATATTTCCATTTTTAGAATTTGGCATTAATCCCTTCGGTCCTAAAATTTTTCCTAATTTTTCCAACTCTAGCATCACACTAGGCATTGCAATTATTACGTCAAAGTCAAGCCATCCGTTTTTAATTTTTTCTATATATTCTGTCAATCCAACATAATCAGAGCCAGCATCCTTAGCTTCATCTTCCTTTTCTTTAGTACATAAAGTTAATATTTTTTTTTTTTTACCTACACCGTGTGGCAATACTATATTATTTTTTACAACCTGATCTGTTTTTTTTGTATTTATTCCCAATTTAATAGCAATATCTATTGATGAATTAAATTTTGTATAAGTAATATCTTTGATAATTTTAATTGCTTCCTCTAATTCATAAGAAATTTTAAAATTATATTTTTTAATATTTTTTTTTTGGTTTTTAGTTATTCTTGCCATTTTTATATATTTTATTTTACAGTAATACCTATGCTTTTTGCAGTGCCAACTACCATTTTAATTGCAGAATCTATTTTTAAAGTATTTAAATCTACTATTTTGATTTCCGCAATTTTTTTAACTTGCTCTAAAGATATAGTCCCTACCTTGTTTCTATTAGCTTCTTTAGATCCTTTTTTTATTTTAATCATATTCATTATTAAAACTGATGTTGGAGGTGTTTTAATTATGAAGTCAAAAGAATTATCTTTATATATCGTAATAACAACTGGCAATACATCTCCTTTTTTATCCTTAGTAATTGCATTAAATTTTTTACAAAATTCCATAATATTCAAACCTTTACTTCCAAGCGCGGGGCCTATAGGTGGAGAAGGATTTGCTAATGCTCCTTTTATTTGTAGTTTTAAATATCCTTTAATTTGTTTAGACATATTTTAATTTTATAATTTTTATAAAGTTTTTTTAACTTGCATGTAATGCAATTCAATTGGCGTGGTTCTTCCGAAAATTTTTAACATAACGTTTATTTTTTTACGTTCTTTAAATATTTTTTGTATATTTCCTGTGGAACCAATAAATGGACCATCTATAACTCTGACAATTTCACCAAGAATAAAAGGATTGATTAATTTTTCTAATTTTTTATTTTCATCTATTTTTCCTAATATTCTGTTTATTTCATTTTTTCTAATTGACTGTGGAAGTATAAAATTATTTTTTAATCCTTTAAAAGTTAAAAAACCTAAAACACCAGAAGTGTTCTTTATTATATTAAATGATTTTATATGAAATAAATTAGCATATAACAATATATATCCTGGGAAAAAAAATTTTTTTCTTACATATTTTTTACCTTTACGTATTGAATATACTTCTTGAGAAGGTATTAGTATTTTTATAATATAATTTTTTAAATTTTGATTTAAAATTTCTGTCTCAAGATATAATTTAATTTTTTTTTCATGTCCATTAATTACTTTGATTACATACCATTTTATATCATTCATATTTTAAAAATTTTAAAAACTTTAAAAAAAATTATAAAATAAAAATATAAAATTCTTAAAAATTATATCTATAATTGCTATTAAAATTGAAAATAACAAAGACCATATAAAAATAATAATAGTTTTTTCTTGAAGTTCATTATATTTTGGCCAAGAAACCATATATAACATTTCATTATAAGATTCAATAATAATTTTTTTTAATTTTACCACAATAATATAAATTTGCACGGGTGGAGAGACTCGAACTCCCAATCAATGGTTTTGGAGACCATTACTATACCAATTAAGCCACACCCGTATTATATAATTAATAAAAATTGTTTAAAATTGATTAAAAATAAATTTAAAAAAATATTATATTATAAACAATTAAAATTTATTAATTATTTTATTATTTCAGTTATTTGACCGGCGCCAACAGTTTTTCCTCCTTCTCTTATTGCAAATCGAAGCCCTATTTCTATTGCTACCTTGCTTAATAATTCAACTTCAATAGTGATATTGTCTCCAGGCATAACCATTTCTACATCTTTAGGTAATTTTATAACTCCAGTTACATCAGTAGTTCTTAAAAAGAATTGTGGCCTATATTTATTAAAGAATGGAGTATGTCTTCCTCCTTCTTTTTTTGATAAGACATAAATTTCTGCCTTAAAGTTTGTATGAATACTAATCGTTTTAGGCTTAGCTATTACCATTCCTCTAGTGATTGATTCTTTAGTAACCCCTCTTAATAAAAGCCCTACATTATCACCAGCTTCTCCTCTATTTAAGATTTTTCTAAACATCTCAACACCTGTAACTGTTGAGGTTAAAATTTCTTCCCCCATGCCTAAGATTTCAACAGGGTTACTTGTATTGATCGAGCCTCTCTCTATTCTTCCGGTTGCAACAGTTCCTCTTCCTGTAATTGAAAAAACATCCTCAACTGGCATTAAAAAATCTTTATCTATTGCTCTTTTTGGTAAGGGTATATAATCATCAACAGCTTTCATTAACTCTTTTATTTTTTCTACCCATTTCTCTTCACCATTTAAAGCGCCAAGAGCAGAACCTTGAACTACTGGAATATTATCGCCGTCAAATTTATAATAATTTAATAAATCTCTTACTTCTATTTCGACTAATTCAATTAGCTCTGCATCATCTACTATATCTACTTTATTTATAAATACAACAAGAGCGGGAACACCAACTTGTCTGGATAATAATATATGCTCTCTTGTTTGAGGCATTGGGCCGTCCGTTGCTCCTACTACTAAGATAGCGCCATCCATTTGAGCAGCACCAGTTATCATATTTTTTACATAATCTGCATGTCCCGGACAATCTACATGAGCATAGTGTCTTTTTTCAGTTTCATACTCTACGTGGGATGTATTTATTGTAATCCCTCTCTCTCTTTCTTCCGGGGCATTATCAATAGTATCAAAATCTCTTTTTTGAGCTAAACCATCATTTGATAAAACTGAAGTAATAGCAGCTGTTAATGTTGTTTTTCCATGATCAACATGACCAATTGTACCAATATTTATATGTGGTTTTGAACGATCAAATATTTCTTTAGCCATTTTTTATAACTTTTTTGAATTAAATTTTATATGAGCCAATGACGGGAATTGAACCCATGACCTTTTTCTTACCAAGAAAATGCTCTACTACTGAGCTACATCGGCAATTATCTAAAAGAGCGGAAAACGAGACTTGAACTCGCGACCTACAGCTTGGAAGGCTGTCGCTCTACCAACTGAGCTATTTCCGCAATATTTAAGTGGGGAAAGAAGGATTTGAACCTTCGAAGCTATTAAGCAACGGATTTACAGTCCGCCCCAATTGACCACTCTGGCATTTCCCCTTTTTAAAATTTTTTTATTAAAAATAAAATTATAACTTTTTTATAAAAATAATCTTTTTTTTTTAAACTATATAAATTTTTTAACTTTATTTTAATTTAAAGGAAATAAATTATTTTTTTTATTTTTAAGTTTTAATATTTGTTTTTTTATATCTTGATTTTCTATTTTACTAAATAGTAAAAAAAAGTTTTCTATTTTAGTTTTATTTTTTAAAATAATATCATTATTTAAATTATTCCAATATAATTTTTTTAGTTTAATTATTTTATATAATTTTACACTTGTATTTGGTAAAAAAATTTCAGATAAAAAAGTAATCTTTATAATAATTTGCAAGCATATATGTAAAATAGTTTTTACTCTACTTTTATTTTTTTTAATCAATATCCATGGCTCAGTCTTTGTTAGGTATGCATTTCCTTCCCTTGCAATATTCATAAATAAAGAAATACTTTCTTTGAATTTAAAAAGTTCTAAATTTTTCTCTATTTCTGTAATAATACTTTTTATATTTTTTAATACTCTATTATCTATTTTTTTAATAGTTTTTTTTTTAGGAACTATTCCATTAAAATATTTATTTATTAAAAAAAAAGTTCTATTAATAAAATTGCCTAATATATTAACAAGTTCGTTGTTGTTTTTAGATTGAAAATCTTTCCATTGAAAATTATTATCTTTTGTTTCTGGTGAATTAGAGCAAAGTATATACCTCAAGCTATCTTGTTGATTAGGGAAATCTATTAAATAATCATCGAGCCAGATTGCCCAATTTTCTGAAGTAGATATTTTTTTACTTTCTAAATTTAAAAATTCATTTGCTGGTACATTTTCTGGCAATATAAACTCACCATATTCTTTTAGCATTATTGGAAATATAATACAATGAAAAACAATATTATCCTTTCCGATAAAATTTATAAGTTTAGTATTTTTTTTTTTCCAAAAAAACTTCCAATTTGTATTATATTTTTTTGCCCATTCTTGGGATCCACTTATATATCCAATTGGCGCATCAAACCAAACATATAAAACTTTTTTTTCTTCTTCTTCTTTTTTTAATGGTAAACTAATCCCCCAGTTTAAATCTCTGGTAATTGATCTGGATTTTAATCCCTGATTAATCCAAGATTTACATTGTCCGTGGACATTTAATTTCCATTTTTTTTGAGTATTAAAAAGCCAATTTTGCAACCATTTTTCGTATCTATAAAGAGGTAAATACCAATGTTTTGTTTTTTTTAAAATTGGTTTTTTATTACTCAATATAGATACAGGATTAATTAAATCACTGCCACTTAAGTTTGCTAAACAAGATTCGCATTGATCTCCGTATGCTTTTTTATGATTGCATTTCGAGCAAGTACCAATTAAATACCTATCTGGTAAAAATTGTTTATATATAGTATCATAAAATTGTTTATTTTCATGAACTTCAAAAATATTTTTATTATAAAGTTTCATAAAAAAATTTTGAACAATTTTTTTATGAATTTGAGATGAAGTTCTTGAAAAAAAATCAAAATTAACTCCAAATTTTCTCAACGATTTATTATTAATATGATAATATTTATCTATTATTTTTGTTGGCAATATATTTTCTTTTTTTGCTTTAATTGTTATTGGCGCCCCATGCTCATCGGATCCACTGATAAAAATAATTTTTTTTTTTTTACTTCTTAAGTATCTTGAGTATATATCAGAGGGTATGTAAACACCAGCTAAATGACCAATATGAATTAATCCATTTGCGTATGGAAGTGCAGCTGTGATTGTATGATAAATATTGTTCATTATTTTTTTATAAAATAAATTTTATAATTCCAGCAAAAATTCTCCCACAATATTCACATAATATAATTTTTTCATTTTTTCTAATGTCTATTTGTTTTTGAAATGGTATTATACTAAAACATCCTCCGCAAGCATTTCTTTTTATCATAACGACCGCAAGTTTGTTTTTTAAATTATTTTTTATTTTTTGATAAGTATTATAAAGTTTTATTTCTATTTTTTTTATAAATTTTTGCTTATCGTTAATTAGTGTTTTTTTTGTTTCTTCATTTTCTTTCATTATGAACTCTAATTCTTCTTTTTTTATTTTTAAATTTATTTTATTTTTTTTTAAAAAAAATTTATAATTAATAATATTTTTAGTTTTTTCTTCTAAGTTTTTATATTTTTCTTTTATTTTTTTTTCTAATATTTTTTTTTCTAAGTTTTGTAGCTCTATTTCTGTGTTTATAGCTTTATATTCTTTTTCGTTTCTTATGTGTATGTGTTGATTTTTATATTTATATATTAATTTTTCAATATTTTTAATTTTTAATTTACCAATCTCTATATCCTTATTATTTTCTTTAAATTCTTTTTCGAGATCACTTATCTTGCTTTCAAATTTAATAATTTTTTTTTTCAGACTTAACATCTCTATTGGCAACTCGCCTTTTAATTTTTCTATTTCATTAAGTTTGTTATCTATTAATTGTAAACTTAATAATAGTTTTAAATTTTTTTCAATATTACTATTTTTCATATATTCAAAAGTAATTATAAAATTTTTATTATTGCTTTTTTTTTAATTACTACAATAATAATAAAAAATTATTAATTTTATTGTTTTTTTATTTGGTATATAATATTTGTTTTTTTTTTAATTTTAAAGCGCTCGTCTATTCTATATTCTAAAATACAAATAATTTTTTTTCTTGATATCACTATATGTATGTCTTCTTTTTTAACTATAGAAATCTTTTGATTGATTAAAAAATGGTTTATTTTTTTGCGTTTTAACATACCTAGGGGGTAGAAAAAATCACCAATTTGCCATTTTCTAATTTTTAAAGGGAATTTTAGTAATGAAAAATCTAATACAGAAATATTGGAATTATTTAATTTATTGAATTTTTTTTTTTTTAAAATCAAAAATATATAAATATTATTATTTAATGTTAAAAACTTGTTTTTTATATTTAAAAAATAAAAAATATTTTTTTTACTTCTAATCATTCTTATGATCCATATTTGTCTATTTACACTTAAAGCATAAGAATTTGAAAATATTAATTTTCCATTTTTTGAATTATTAATTAAGTTTTTTATTTGATAGTTATTAAATTCAAATTTTTTTAAAATTTCTAATAAAATCGTAAAATTCCAATCCTGACTATTAATTTTATTTATATTTATGTAATATGTTAAATTTTTAATAGTTATTATTTTTTTTTCTATTTTTTTAATATAATGTTTAAATATACTTTCTGTATCTATAAACTTTTTTATATTATTTTGAAATGTATTTTCAATTTGAGGATTAATTAATTTTAAAATAGGAATTACTTTATTTCTTATTAAATTTCTTTTATAATTATTTATGGAATTAGATGAATCTTCATTCCATTGAAGCTTTTTTTTTTTTGCATATAAAATTATTTGACTTTTTTTTATAAATAAAATCGGTCTAATTATTTTTTTATTTTTTATTAAAACACCATGTA